>Ga0163215_100541_pt1 | contig 58328 bp, 54 predicted proteins | sample SynspAceP_FD_185934 | JGI IMG/M metagenome (GOLD analysis project Ga0163215, IMG submission 185934) | Saline lake microbial communities from Ace Lake in Antarctica - Synechococcus sp. Ace-P (Hybrid Assembly) | ecosystem: Environmental > Aquatic > Non-marine Saline and Alkaline > Saline | place... | reverse complement strand
CGGGTGAACATTACACTAAGATTTCCATGGAGCAAGAGAACGCGACTCATGAACAAAAGTCTTTTTCTGGCAATATGCGCACATTAAGAGCAGGAGCCAGTTTTAAGCTGAGCAATCATCAGCGTGAGTATAGGTAAAATAAAACGTCATTTTTCCTAAAATCAAAGTACATGATGCCTCATGTTTTCCATATTGACATCTATTTTATATTCTTAAGGGAGTGATAGTCGGCTATTTTTCGTCTATTAATCAACTGTTTCTAAGTAATTCAGAATTCAAGACAAGCGCCTCCCACTGCTGTGCAAACGAGTTTTGTTTATGATGATGAACGGCTTTTATTCAAACAGACTTATCTGAGGCGGTGCTCGACTTTGTGGGGGCAATAGCTCGACGACTTCGTCATTTTTTGTATTCAGGTAACTAAGTATCTTTTGGATCACCAATGGATCTTCGATGCTCGCTATAACCTTAACAGCACCACCGCATTGCTCACACGTTTCTATTTCTATCCCGAAAACCCGTTTAAGTCTTTGCGCCCAGGTCATCGACTGGTGCTTTTGTGCCCGTGTTTTTTCCTGCCCTGTCGGCAATGCTTGTTTAGTCTTATTTCGTAAGGCTGGTGTTATTGTCACGCGGTGACGACTGTTTGGTGCAAATACACCATGAAACCTAGTGAGGTTTGCGCGAGGTTTGGGTACCAAGGCCGCTAAATGGGCAATAAAATCCAGCGGCTCAAAGATTATATGACTGCGCCGGTCACCGGTGGTGCCGTCATGGTAGGGTGTTTTTAGTTGGTAACGAACCTTACCGTAAGTCGTCATTGCCAACCTTTTTTCTGATACCCCAAAGCGGGTAATATAACGGCACAGTCTTTCGAGTTTACCCCTATCCTGTGCGTTGCTCATGACACCTGCATGGAGACTGAAGCCTGCCACGTTTGCGGCACAGCCTGCCGCAAACCCTTGTTCTGCCATAGGTGCAATGGTTTGCAAGGTAAAGACCTTTCGTCCTTGCTGTTTGCCTGTAGCGATGCGATAAGTAATGGAATACCCGTGAATTTGCAACATCGGATCGTCTTCCAGCCCATCCAAAGCCAGGTAGTCATTGTCATCATCCCTCACTAATAAGCCCTCGCGCTCAAGAAAACCCGCCACACGCATTGCTAATGCGGTGAGTAAGACTATTCAGTTCACTTTTTGTCGGGGCTTTTATCGGGTGAAAACGCGTTTTGCCATAGTTATCTGCGGCATATACACCATCAAGGTAGAGCATATGAAAATGGATATTTAAATTCAGCGCTGAGCCAAATCGTTGGATCAGTGTTACCGCACCCGTTTGTGCCGTCTGTTTGTTATAGCCTGCTTTTTTAGTGATATGTGTGGCAAGTGTGCGATAGACAATACCCAGTACTTTTCCCATGATGCGAGGATAGCTGGCAAACAAAAATCTAAGTTGAAAAGGGAAGCTCAATACCCATTGCCTAATGGGCTCATGAGGCAACACATCATCAACCAGCAAGGCGGCGCTTTCTGCCATTCGCCGCGCACCACAGCTGGGACAAAATCCTCGGCGTTTACAACTGAAAGCGACCATGTGCTCATGGTGACAATCTTCACAACGTACTCGCAAAAACCCATATTCCAAACGACCGCACTTGAGGTACTCTTCAAATTCTGACCGCACATACTTGGGCAAACATTTATCTTGTTGCCCCATGTGGTTCAGAAACTGCGGGTAATATTTTTCAATAATTTGATAAAGAAGGGTTTGCTCTGGTTTATGACGTTCATACTTTACCGTCCCCTCTCTTCTGGCATCCTTGACAAGTGACATAGCCCACCCAAAAAACTGTTGTTTTATAAGGGGTATCCACTTAGCTCCACCTATGTCAATATGTAGTGGTGGCTATTTCATCAAATTCACTAAAATCAGGTAGAGATTATCCCGGGAATTGGACTCAGTTTTTACAATGGTTTCCGGATGACAATGCATGCCTTAAGTTTCTTGAACATTTACGCTGGCCCTCTGGTTTTGTATGCCCACGTTGTCTCACATTATCTAAACCTTATCACTTAACTCGCAGCCGAATGATGTGCCCTACATGTCGATATCAAGGTACGGTGACAGCAGGAACATTATTTGAAAAAAGCCGGACTCCCTTAACTAACTGGTTCGCCGCCGCGTGGTATATCACTAATGAAAAGCACGGAGTGAGTGCGTTAGGTCTGCAAAGGTTACTTGGGTTAGGCAGTTATCAAACGGCATGGACAATGCTGCATCGTTATCGTCGGGCGATGGTTAACCCCAGTCGCGGAAAATTATCAGGTCTTGTCGAAGTCGATGAAACCTATGTGGGTGGCGCTGATAAAGCGAAAAACCGAGCTCCTAATGCTCAAAGTAAGAAATCAATTGTGGCGATAGCGGTTGAAATTAAAAAGCCCTAGGGATTTGGCAGAATAAGGTTAAAACGTATTGATGCGGCAACACAAGTTCAATTACATTCGTTTATAGAGGAAACGATAGAGCCCGGCTCAGTCATCCAAACAGATGGTTCAAGTGTCTATCATAGAATTTATAAGCTTGGTTATGAACGTAATAAACTGGTTCAGCTTGGGTCTGAAGAGCCAGCCCATCAAACATTAGCGGGTGTGCATAGAATCGCATCACTATTGAAAAGGTGGCTATTAGGAACTCATCAAGGTTCGGTGGGGCATGAACATTTAGATAGTTATCTCGACGAATATGCCTTTCGTTTTAATCGTCGAGCATCTAATTCACGTGGTTTACTATTTTATAGATTGCTTGAACAAGCGGTGGTTACACCACCCGTTAGTTATGAAAATATCAAAAAGCGCTGAACACAACATGTAGTGGGTGGTGGAGCTAAGTGGATACCCCTTTGTTTTATACAGTATAGTTGTGTTTTTTTATTGTCGGCATGCTGGGACTTTATAGTGCAAAGATATGGGCATCAGTGGTTGAAAAACTAATTAGCTCGCATGATGATTTTTCGCTCAATATAGTCTGATAGTTCGAATTAGCTTACGTCCGCTATAGGTCCAGCCTGTGTGAAAACTATTGATCACCTTTTGGTCTAAGTTCTGGCTTCTTATGATCAAACAATCTTAATGTTACCGCCTAATAAATTACCACTTTTAGTATAATTAAAGGGTCAGATAAACCATAAAGAAAACGTGATGGCACAGCAGGTGGTTGTTTTTGGGGCATGCAGGATCTAATTCGCAAACGCCCAGGGGTCATCTCCACTCGAGTGGGTTATACCGGCGGTGAAGTGACCAACGCAACTTACCGCAATCATGCTGAAGGCATTGAAATATTGTTTGATAATGAAGTAATCAGTTATCGACAGATTTTAGAGTTTTTCTTTCAAATTCACGATCCTAGTACACAAAACCGACAAGGTAACGATACCGGAGCGTCTTATCGCTCAGCAATTTACTATGTGTCTGAAGAGCAAAAGTCAGTCGCATTAAAAACTATTATTGATGTAGATGCCTGCGGTTTATGGCCTGGAAAAGTAGTGACCGAAGTTGAACTTGCAAGTGATTTTTGGGAAGCTGAAGTTGAACACCAAGACTACTTAGAAACGCGCCCCAATGGCTATACCTGCCACTTTGCCAGACCAGATTGGAAACTACCTTCTGTTGGATAGATGTAATCTGTTTATGACTTGCAATCTGGTAATTTTGTTATGACAACTGCCACAAGTAAAATTGGTTTAGGTGGTGGTTGTAACTGGTGCACTGAAGGCGTGTTTGAATCGCTTGTTGGTATTCAACCAAAACTCAAATTGCTGTTAGCTCGTTTTAACCGACATGTTGATCAGCAAAAAATAGCAAAAGTTGGCTTGAAATTGTAACTTTGGCTACACAACATAGCTTTGCACTACAAACAACTATTCCTTAATTGATTTGATAATATTGTGAACGGTTAATGCTTGTGGTTGTTGCCCCATTTTAAAAGCTGAAAACTGATTGAAATCCACTTTTTGCCATTTTTCTTGTTGCATAAAATCTACGTAACTATTCACATTGTCTTTTGTAATCACTTCAAAGTCATAATGTTGAGACAGGTCTAAAAATCTATCGATGCCATGTTGATAGTCAAAAATCTTTGTAATCGCTATGGCCCCCATCAAAAAATGTCCGCCCACCGAAGCGGCGATGTGTCCTTGTTGAATGTTAATGAGCGCCTCTGGCAACCAGTCAAAACCTCCCACAATAATTGTTTTTTTGGACAAAAGTTGATGTTGCTTTAACGTTACTAATGCAAGTTGGTCACCTGCGCACCAAAAAATATTAGTCTGAGGGTAACGCTTAAGCATCAATTCAAAATTAGTAGCAATATTTTGTGGATCCCAGTAAGTGGGGAATACTTGATTTAAAACTATGTCACCACGGCGATCCAAATTGCTTAGAACTTGTTGTCTGGAGATGGACAAGTTATCAAAGTCACCACCCATCCCTATTATTGAAGGTTTAACTGCGGGCTGACGAATACGATGTTCTTTAATCAAGGCATTTAACAGTAACACCCCACCATTAGCATTATCGTAGTTTACTTCACCGATCCAATTTTTATATTTTTGTTTGGGCCGTTGTAATTCCATAGCTTCTTTGCCAGAAAAAGCCTGCTCTAGGGTTACAAATGAGATGCCTCTTGCTTCAATTTGGTCAAAAACATTTTTAGCATTTCCATGAAATGGCCGAAAAATCAGATAATCAGGCTTTACTGGCCGAGCAACGATAGCTTCAATTATTTTCAGTGTAGCAAAGCGATTTTCTCCACCATAAATTACTTCAAGTTGAACATTCAAACTTTGAGCTGAGGCGGCAGTCACTTGATGAACCAAACTCCAAAAAGCCGGCCCTTCTTTATCTGGAACAATTAAAACAATCTGGGTTGCAAACCCAAGTTGAGAAAACAACATCATTATGACGACTAAAAATATTTTCGTATTCATTAAGCAGATATACCCAACTCAAAACCCATAAACGCATTAATCACAATAGAAAACTAATATGACAACTAGTGGCGACTATAACTAGCGAATATCACTGTATTCCTAAGTCCAAAACATCGCAGGTATATGTCTAATCAACTGTCATATTGCTGATTGGGGCACAACCAAACAAACAATATAATGACCTGAGAGTATAGCTTTGCAAACTCTCTAGGCTATACGCCAAGGAGCTATATAAAAGTTGCACCTGTGTTAAATTAATTTCTTTAAAAATGCCTTTTATTTGCGCAAGGCTGAGGCTAGCCTCGCTGCTACCGTTGGTTGCCTGCTCAATAGATTCGAGTGTGACGACGCCCATGCCTTTTACCGACGCCATTGGGGTTGATTTTAGGGATTTAACAATAAAATCGTCGTTGAGATGGGTTAAACCCGAGACTCTTTCCAATGGGTCGCCGTCGTCTTCATCAAGCGGTGGATAGAGGCTTTGCCATTCTTCATTAATTAACGTCGACAAACCCGCTAGGCATTGAGAAAAGGCTTCAATGCCTTCTGTATTGAGTACCGCTTGCGCTAACACGCTGATAAGTTTTATATCTTTGCTTTGTGCCAAGAATGGCAAGGCAGCTTTTTTTACCCCGCGCCAATCTGGTGGCTCAGCAGGTAAGGTATTTTCTCCATCGTAGCGCTCAGGCGTGCCTTGTGCTGTGAAGAAAAAATTTTGGTAACTTGAGTCGTCTTCTAAATTGATCCCACAAACATCCTCGCCTGCAAGACGCCCAGTTATTATTTGTATGTAGTCCATTTGTCAAACCGTTAATGGGTAATAACAACACTACTGAATCAAGACGAAGTAAGTTGCAGCTGTGCAAAATTATTTATGTGAGACGTCGCAAAGAAAAATTTATTTGTTTTCCAATGCAACAAAACAGGCAATGCAGGCGTAATGCTACTTATGTAGGGGATCTCAACCGCTTAGCGTTAACACACTCAATTATTGTGTGCATACAAAGTGAGGACAAAAAATGTCAGGACAACAGTGTCTAGTATCAATTACTACGCCACTCACAGGCAATGTATTGATTTTGCGCCAAGCAAAATATACCGAACAATTAGGCGTGCCCTTTGAAATGGACGTAGAGTTGGTCAGTGCCGATGAAAGCGTATGCTTTAAAGACATACTAGGTAAAAATGTTACCGTGCGTCTTGAGACTTCAGACACCAGGAGATTTTTTAATGGCATCGTGACGGGCTTTAAACAAAAAGAAAACCTCGATGGGAACGCGGTTTATGTAGCAACGGTAGGGCCGTGGTTGTGGTTATTATCGCTCAGCCAGCATTGTAGAATTTATCAACAAAAAACCTATCCAGAAATTATTAAATCGGTATTTGAGGAAATGGGCTTTTCTGATTATGAAGATAAGCTTACGTGCAAATACCCTAAGCAAGAATACGTTGTTCAGTATAACGAAACTGATCTCAATTTTGTCTCAAGGATGATGCAGCAAGAAGGGATTTTTTACTTCTTTAAACATACCGATGGTAAGCATACGTTGGTTATGCAAGACGATATTGCTGGCGCAGATTATCTTGGTGAAGTGCCTTATTTGGAGCTTACCAGTCAAAGTCGCCACATGGGTACCGAAGGTATCGCAGTGTGGGAAAATCATCAGCAAATAAGAACGGCTGGCATTAGCTTATCGAGTTACGACTTTGAGCTTCCTAGCAAAAACCTAAGCGCCACCACCTTAGACCCAAAAGTAAGTAGCTTATCTTCGTTTCAGAAATACGCTTATGAGGGTAGTTATTCTCAAAGAGATGCGGGTGAACATTACACTAAGATTTCCATGGAGCAAGAGAACGCGACTCATGAACAAAAGTCTTTTTCTGGCAATATGCGCACATTAAGAGCAGGAGCCAGTTTTAAGCTGAGCAATCATCAGCGTGAAGACCAAAATGCAAGATTCTATATTACCCAGTTTTGCTGTGTCATGCGCGCCGAAGATTTAGTGGATAAGGTCGATAATCAAGAACGCGAAGATTATACCTTTAGTGCCCGCGCTATTTCATCGAATATGAGCTTTAGGCCTGAAAAAACTGTTTCAAAACCTATGATGCAGGGACCGCAAACAGCCACTGTGGTAGGGAAAACTAAAGAAGAGATCTGGACCGATAAATACGGCAGAATAAAAGTTCATTTTCATTGGGATAAACAGTCAAAAGCTGATGAACTTAGCTCTTGCTGGATACGCGTTTCGCAGTCGATGGCGGGGAAAAACTGGGGAAGCATTTACATTCCTAGAGTGGGTCAAGAAGTACTAGTTGATTTTCTACAAGGTGACCCTAACCAACCAGTAGTCATCGGCTGTGTGTATAACGGCTCTTCGTTACCGCCTTATACCTTGCCTAACCACGCAACATTATCCGGCTACAAATCTCGCTCAACCAAAAACAGCGGTCAATTTAATGAGCTGCGCTTTGATGATAAACAAGGTGAAGAACAGTTGTTCATCCATGCAGCCAAAAACCAAGACATCATGGTTAACCATGACTGTTTTGAAACCATTGGTGCTGATCGGCATTTAACGGTCAAACAAGACCAATTTGTCAAGGTTGATAACAATCGTTCTGAAGACGTTGGCGCAGACCATATCGAAAAAATTGGCAAAGACTTTAATCTGCACGTGGCAGGCAAAGAAGCCAAAGAAGTAGGTGGCGCGTTATCCCTTAAAGTCAACGGCGATAGTTCTGAAAATTATGCTGCCAACCTATCAATCAATGTGGCTGATGACGCCTACCTTAAGGCTGGCAGCATTGTGCTGGAAGCGTCTAGCAACATTACGCTAAAGGTCGGTAGTTCGTTTATTTCAATTGATAGAGGTGGCATCAAAATCAGCTCGGCTGGAAATGTCGTTGTAGAATCTAAGGCAAATGTCACAGTGGAAGGGGGCAGTAAGGCAGAATTGTCTGCCGGTGGCCCAGTGAATATCGCTGGCGCGACGGTGAATATTAATTAATGAAAGAGCTAGTTTGTTATGGAGCCTAAAACGGGAAAACTAATAAGTGCAGTTATGCCTGTGGCGCCCGAGCAGGTATTTACTGCCGATATAGCTGATCCAGAAAAAGCGGCGCAAGCCAAAGCTGAACAGCTTGTTCAGCAAAAGGGCAAATATGGAGCGCCAAAAGAGAAACCTTTCACTGCCCCTGCAACTGACGCAACAGAGCAAACCGCACAAGGCTGGGCAGAAATAGCGCTAGTGGACGAGGACGGCAAACCCGTCGCGGGGCAAAAATATGAAGTTACTTTGCCCAATGGCAAAGTAGCAAAAGGCTCTACCGATGGAAAAGGCAAAGCGAAAATTCAAGGCTTTGTCAGTGGCGTTTGCCAACTCACGTTACCACAATTACATGGCGATGCCTGGTGAGCGTTTTGTGGCCTAAGAATAACGTAAGGAGCAAAATTGAACACTTATATAGTTAAAAGTGGCGATTGTTTTGCCAGCATCGCTAAGCAATTTGGTTTTCATGATGCCGATATTATTTATCAGCATCCAGCCAATGCGGAACTGAAAAAACAGCGTGCTAACTTACATATATTAAAGCCGGGCGATAAGGTTTGCATACCGGACAAAAAAGCCAAGAGCATTGAGCTGACACCCAACGCTTGCACGGTATTGACGATTAAAGGTTTGCTCACTGAGCTAAAACTGCTCATTGCAGATTTTGACGGTAATCCCCTTGCCAATACCGATTACCAGTTAGATGTTGCTGGCGCATTGTATTTAGGTCGGTCAGACGACAGCGGCATGCTGGTACAAAAAATTGATGCCATCGCTAAAAAGGCGGAATTGACCTTGTTCCTTGATGCCCATAAAAAGGACACGCTTTTTTGGTCTGTAGACTTAGGGGGTTTGACTCCCCATTTTGAAATAAGCGGCATGCAGGCCAGATTAAACAACTTAGGTTACTTTTGCGCAAATGAGAGCGGGGATATCGACAGCACAACAAATAACGCTATTAATGCCTTTAAAATCAACAATGGCTTAACGAATGATGCCATTATCGACCACGCACTGTTATCCAAGCTTGTGTCGGTATACGGTATATAAAAGGGTGTGTAATGGCTAAGGTATCGCGTTCTAGCGCCGCAAAAGAGAATATCAATAAACTGAGATTCCATCGCTTAAAAGTGTATTTACAACTTTTTCCCGGCAAATTTGCCGCAGCACAAGACAGGGCAATGAATGTCGACATTGAGTTTCGTTTGTACATTGATGGCAAATTTTCTCAATCTGGCAATCTTGCCCCTGATGGCAGTGCTAACTTATTGATACCTAGCTGTAATAAAGCAGAACTTGATGTTTTAGGCACAAGGTATGTGCTTAGTCCAAGCGCAAATTTGGTCGCATTTGATACGCTCAAAGGCATTCAACAGCGTTTACGGCTATTGGGTTATTTTCATCGAGAAGCGGACGAAAAATGGGATGCTGACTTTGATCGTGCAGTACTCAATTTTCAAGCAGACCATGGCTTAAAGCCGGATGGTAACGCAACGGATGAGGCAACCTATAACAAAATAAAAAGCGAATTTGGAGAGTAAAAATGGCGATCACTATTCAAACAAAAAGCGAATGCCGTATTGTGCCTCTGAGGTTTGCACGAGCAACTCAAGGAGAGCCTAATAGTCGCTATCCTGATATTGATGACCGTGGTCACGCTAATATTATTCCTGCAGTTAATGGTTTACCCACATCTGACCCTATTGGCGGTGCGGTTTTACCTATGGCGGTGAATACTGAAGTCGACATCAACATGATAAGAGAAGACATAGATAACAGTGCTGCATTATTTGTAAGCACTTCCGATAGCACTGCTTTAACAATATTGTCACCTAACTCAGGGGAAAAATGCAGCGCGGGTCGTACTTGCACCTTAACGCTCAAAGCAAATCATATTGCGGGTTCTACACCTAAATTAGTGTTCGTCGAAATTAGATTTGGTAAGGCAAACGGACCTATTATCGCTAAGTTAGCCACGTATATCTTTCCAATATTATTAGTCAAGGTGCAAACCTATTGTGTCACGATTGATGACCATATTGGCAATACAGGAATATGCCCAATCTTAAGTGTAGCCAAGGTCATGCAAAAGGCCCAAGCCATATGGTGCCATTACGGTGTTGAATTGGTCTTTGCTAAACCTAAAAATATTACAATGAAGCTGAATCAAAAAGACCACATGGAGCTGGCAGAAATTAACCAACTCTACCAAGCCGACTGGACCAGCCAGCATATTAATATTTATTTTGTGCAGCAGATGGAAGGACAAAATATCCATTGCTATGGCTTCAACCCACAAGATTATGCCGGTTATGCTTTTCCTGTTAAGGATGGGGAAAACGCGTTGGCATTGCGCCATCCAGGTATATTTGTCGCCATGCAAACAGCGGCACTTGAGCGTAGTAGCGATACACACTCGTGCACACATAATATTGCCCAACAAATTGGGCATTTTTTAACCTTGCGTTATCAAGGTTCTGATCTCTCTACGTCCCTAGCCAGCTGCGATCAACAGGATACTTGGTCTAGGCGTTTATTGATGTACAAGTCAAATGACACAGCACCGCGCAGTCCACCACAAGGTGGTGAAAATAGGCCAGATTGTAACGAATTTGGTTATGGCAGCACAGATAAGGTGCCACATCGAGGGTGTATGATTGCGTTAAAGAGTATGCAAACCTCTGCCACAGCGGGGGCTGATGGACACTGTTCAATGGCACGAAACCATATTAGTAAGGGTGCCAGTACGCTTTATTAATCTAGCAAAGAGAAAATACTTGCTCGATGAATATGCATTTTTGCAAGCCCATTAGCAGTGCATTAAACCCGGCCAATGTCGCACACAGGAGAACGTGAATTGTCACCATTAACAGCAGCAATACTTGAGCGTGATGCTTTGGCTAATGAATTAGCAAGGAGGATGGGCCAGGCCGCAATTTTAGAGCTTAGTGCACTGCTGCATGGTGCAAGTAGTAGCACCAGAACCTTTGTGGTAACAGTTGCGGGTCATATAGATTTGGCTATCAGCCATGAACTCGTTTTCAAGGCACTGGATGACGAAGACATTAATGTTGTACATGCTGGCGTGGCAGTAATAGAAAAACACCAAGCTAGCGTGTCGACAGCGTTATTGAAAGGATTATTAGACAAACTAACAAACCCAGATACTAAAAACAGAATTATCTTATTATTAGGCCAACGTTTGAAATTAAATGAAGCGGCGCTGTTAGAGAAATATTGTACCGTTGAACAACCGCAGAGTATTGCCCTGCACTGCATGGCGGCACTTGCGAAAATAGGGGTAGAAAAAAGACAACAACAATTCGCTGCTTACTTGTTGTCGCTTAAGGCTAATCAGATAGCTTTCAACGATATGTTTAGGCTCATCAACTACATCAACCAACCTTGGTTAGTGCCCTCCCTTAGACTCCTTTTAAGCAACAAAGAAAACGTGCAATTTTTGTCAGCAAGCTTACCCGGTTATCCTTCTGTCCTTAGAGTATGCGACAAAGTGTTGCCACTTATCACTACACTGTTAGCGCTTAATTTACGCTTTCAAACCAATCGTCATGCCAATTTTTCTGATGAACAATTGGCCGAAGTAAATTTAATTATCAGTAATTACCACTACTGAAAGTCGGAGTAAATTATGCCTACACAAGTCACTATGGGGGCGAGCCTACTGTGTTCGCAAGGGGTCGCACCGAGCAAATTAATAGTACTGCCTATCAATCGAACGATGGCAGATGGCATGCCCGCCGCTAATGTGATGGATAAAATTCCGCTGGTAAATATTCCGCCATTTGGTCTATGTCGTTCGATGGCTAATCCTCAAGTAGCGGCTGCATCCGCCGCTGCAATGGGCGTATTAACCCCCATGCCTTGTATGCCGATGCTTCCTAGTCCTTGGACGCCAGGAGCAAAAACCGTGAAGATCGCCAATCAGCCTGCACTCAATCATAAGTCAAAGTGTGCCTGTGCCTGGGGAGGGAGTATTCAGATTGTTAAACCAGGTAGCAAAACGGTGCAAATTGACTAAGTTAAATCATCAATTTGGCTAAACATCCTTCCATCTAAAAAAACTACTTTAAAATTCTTTAGAGAGTTTTGCCTTTAGCTGCAACTTTTAACCATTCTGTGCGTAATTGTAAATATTCAGTGGATTGATACCTGCCTAAAACATGCATGTTTGAATGTACGTTTAGCTCGCTTCAAAAAAACACGATATCGATAGCGCGGTAAAGCATGAGTATTACCCTGGCAACAATACAAAGATGAACAAAACGAGTAATTGAGATGGCAAGTTTGCAATTAAAACTGATTTCAGGTGGTGAACTAGATCAAGACCAAAGCTTTGATTTTTTCAGTCATGGCGGCACTATTGGTCGTTCAAAAGACTGTGACTGGACCCTACATGATCCTGATAGATACATTTCTAATAGACATATCTTAATTACATTTATCGATAATAGATTTGTGTTGACCGATGTTAGTAGTAACGGGGTGTTCATTAACAAGAGTCAAGTGCCCGTTGGCAACGGAAACACATATGTGCTCGCGCGGGGCGATCTGATCACCCTTGGCAAGTTCTGTTTGGAAGTGGCTGCTGTTGAACAGGAAACAGCATCTGTGCCTGCGCCAATGCCAGTAGCACCACACGATGTTGAGTCGGGCGAAAACGGTGATTTACTTGATTTGCTCAAGAGCTCCAACCGGTCGCAGCCTCCAGTACATTCAGATAGGCAATCACAAGATAGTCTTGGCTTATTTGCTATACTGTCGGGTGATGTTCAGTCAGCACCGCTACAAAATTTCGACTACAAATCGCCATGTAAACCAACAGAATCAGCAGTATCTTCAACTAATCAGTCGTTTAGCGCAAACTTGGACCAAGGAGTGAGTGGTAGCGATAAGGGTGCAATCCAAAAGCCGCTGCATACTGCGATATCCAATAAAAATTCATCACCAAGTACCATTCCAGATGATTGGAATTTTGACGCTTCGCTTATTATTCCCCGCAATACCTCACAGCCTGAGCAAAAAATACCGGCCATAGCACCACAGGTTAGCCAAGCACAGAGCGCCATTTTGCCAACCACTCCTATATCTGCTGAAGCAGAAAACACTGTGCAAGCTAAGCAAACCAAACCTAGAGATAGTTTTTTTGAACTGCTTTACGAAAAATTAGGCTTGCCAAAAGAGCAACTAGATTCAGTTGATCAATCTCAATTTGCCAATGATTTGGTACAGATTTTAACCATATCGACCCAAGGTATCATGGCCTTACTTGCCGGGCGCTCGGTTTTTAAACAAGAATCCAGACTGTCAATGACCATGATAAAGCCGCGGTCGAACAATCCTATTAAGTTCTCGCTTGATCCAAGTGACACCTTAGAAATGCTGTTAGTAAAGAAAAAACCAGGTTATATGAGCGCTCAAGATGCTTATGCAGAAGCCATGAACGATGCGCAACTCCATCAAACGGCATTTTTGTCAGGCTTACAAGCTACGCTTAGCGGCTTAATAGATGAATTATCACCTAGCGTTATTGAGCGAGAGCTTAGCAAAAAAGAAAAGGGGTTTCTCGGCCTCAAAGCAAACACCCAGAAATGGCAACTCTTTGTAGAAAAACAAGATGGGCTGCGCAAGCAGGTTTCTGAAAATTTGAATGACATACTTTCTCGACACTTTTCTGGCGCCTATGAAAAGCATATCGATGAAGCAAACAAAAAAAAATAAGGACTTTTACATGATAAAAATATGGCAGCACACCATTTTATTCGTATTCACTTTAGCGCTATTGTCTTGCGGAAGTACTCCTCCGCAAGAGCAAAAAAGTGGATTTACTTATGCTATATCTGCTAGCGGCTCGATTAACCCAGACATCAACAATCAGCCCTCATCAGTCGTTGTTCGAATATATCAGTTGAATAGCCCCCTCAATTTTGAAAATGCGCTCTACGAAGACCTTTTTGAACCAATAAAAAACACCTTGGGCACGGAATATATTGCCGTTAACGAATACTTGGTTGACCCAGGGATGTCGCAGTCTTTTGAGGTAGAACTTTCGGCTACGACCAAATTCATTGGTGTCGCGGTGGGCTATCGCAGTGTTGATATGGTGACGTGGCGGGTAATACAAGCAGTGCAGGAAAAAAACGTATTCGATCCAATCGGCATTTTTAGTGGCGGCGGGATCCAAATATTAGTTGATGAGCTCAGTGTTCGAGTTGTTGAATTATAAATAGGTATTTAAAAGGAAAGTCACTGATGGCATGGGAAAAACGGGTAGTCTGGTCAGAGGGAATGATGTTACAACCACATCATTTTCAACAACAATCTCGCTACCACGAAGCACAATTGAGACATACCTTCAATGCTAGCTTGCCGTATTGCTGGGGAATGCTGTCATGGGATATAGATAGCGCCCTGCTAAAAACCGGCAAGCTTTGTATTAATCATGCTGAAGGTGTCTTTGCCGATGGGAGTTTCTTTTCATGCCCTGAGATTGATAAAACACCGACTGCAATTGATATTGACAAGGATAAACTAGACGCCATTGTCTATTTAGCTGTGCCCATACGACGCAGCGGCAATACAGAAGTTTATCGCGATCAGCAAGTCCAAGGTCGTTTTCATGTCAGTGAATATGAAGCCAGAGATGTGTCTGGTATCACATCAAATAATAACTTAATTGAAGTCAGTGGCTTGAATCTGTCTATCCGCACAAGTAAACAGGATAACAGTGAATTCAGTTGTGTCCCTATTGGTCAAATTGATGATATCAGTTCAAGTGGTGCTATTAGCCTAAAACGTGAGTTTCTGCCCCCCTCATTAAACATTAAAAGTAGCCCTTTCATCAGTGGTTTTTTGAGTGAGCTTGCTAAGCTTGCCAAACATAGAATTCAAACGTTGGCCTCTAGAGTATCCGTCGCCGGTAAATCAACCGGCAGCGAAGTGGCCAACTACATGATGTTACAAACACTAAATAGACACTATCCAATACTTGCCTATTTGGCTGAAGCAGAGCAGGTGCCGCCTTTTTATTTGTACGAAAAATTCGTCAGCTTAATTGGTGACATGAGTACTTTTATTCAATCCGATAAAGTGGTGCCTGCACTGCCGCACTATTTACATGCAGAGTCGACCCAAGTGTTCGTGGCGTTGGTGTCGGAATTACGTAGCCTATTCAGTGTTGTATTGGAACAAAATTCTATCAACATTCCGCTGAAGGAGAAAAGTTTTGGCATTCGAGTGGGTTCAGTGTCGGACAAAACCTTATTTGGCACCGCGAGTTTCATACTCGCCGTATCCGCCGATATAGCACCGGAGGATATTCGTCAGTATTTTCCCTCGCAATTCAAAATTGGTGCGGTTGAGTCCATTAAAGAACTGGTGAACTTGCAATTACCAGGCATTCAAATCAGTCACTTGCCAGCAGCACCACGGGAGGTCCCCTACCAAAGGAACTTTGTTTATTTTGAGTTGGTGCAAAATGGAGAATACTGGCAGGCGCTCACTGAATCTGGCGGTATCGCGTGTCATATAGGCTCGAGCTTCCCCAATTTATCTGTGGAACTTTGGGCTATTAGGAGCTAATTGACGTGAATGATGATGACGATTTTTCGAAAACAATGATCATTCCCAATCCTGGCGGTAGACGAACGTCTGCGGCATCACATAATCCATTTGAAAAACCACAACAGAGTGAAGGTCAAAGGGCGCCAACCGGACAGGATAACGCCGTCGATGGAAAGATTAATGAGGGCGAAAATAAGCTGCTGGTTTACGGCAGCGACCTGATTAATTTAGCCAGTAATTTACGTACCCTTGAGCCCAAAAATACGGTCGAGCAACTACGTCAGGATATAGACAATTTAATTAAACAATTTGATATGAAGTTAGCTCAGCAATCGGTTTCACAAGAGATTGCGCTGACCGCCCGTTATTTACTTTGCTGTTTAATTGATGAACATATTCTTAGTACGCCTTGGGGTATTGGCAGCAGTTGGAGTTACCAAACGCTGTTAAGCAAATATCATAATGAAACATCTGGAGGTGAAAAATTTTTTGTGATTGTGAATAAACTAATGGAGCAACCGCAACGCAACCTTGACTTAGTTGAATTAAGTTATGTTTGTTTCGCATTAGGTTTTCGTGGTAAGTATCGACGCTCGCAAACGGGTGAAAACGACATAGTACAAATTAGCCAGATGTTGTATCAGTCAATCGCATTGTATCGCCCTGTCGGTATCGATTTATCGCCCTCTTCGCAAGCCAGTGCACCGGCTAATTTGGGCATTGAAAAACGCATCCCCCCTTCGTTATTGTTTATGGTATTGGCATTTATTTGTGTGGCTGCGTACATCACGCTGCTATCCAACCTGCATGCTAAGTCATCGTCTTTTTATGAAACAGTCGAATCAATCGGCTGGGACAATTTTGCTGTTCAAACGGCTAATGTGGCGCCTTCAATCGATAGCCTTCAACAAATAGCTCAGGACATGAGTGTCAGGCTTGGTCTAGCCATTAAAAATAACAAACTTGCGATTGAGGTTAATGAGGATAAGGTCATTCTTCGTTTTGTCAGTTCTCAGCTTTTTCCTCCCGGCAGCTCTAGGGTCAACCCGCAAGAATTACCTGCTGTCGATGAGCTGGTGCAAGCGGTTTTGGCTTATACAGATTCTATCGTTGTTGTTGGCCACACAGATTCTACTGGCAGAGCTGATTCCAACTGGGTGCTCTCGCGGCAGCGCGCCGAAGCCATTGAAGCATGGTTAAAGACCGCCAATTTCACCTTAGCGCAAACCAATACCAGAGGTGTTGCTGACACACAGCCCTTAACAAGTGGCAAAGACCAAAGCCAAAATCGTCGAGTTGAACTCATTTTAGTCCCTAAGAACAGGTTGTAACGATGGACAAAATTAAAGCTATTACTGCACATCATGTATTTGTCCCAGCACTGTGTTTACTGTTCGCAGGGTTGATTATCTTTGGTGCTGGGCCGTATTTTTCATTTGCTGGTTATATACCCTTAGCAAGTTTTATTGCGCAGTTAATACTGTTCTTATTTATTACTAGCGTTTATTGCTTATATCGCTATATCAAACACCTGAAAAGTCAGATGAAACAAGACAAGCTTGTTGCAGAAATGACAGAAAATGATGGTGCCAGTGATGCGATAGACGCAGAGTCAGCCGCTTTAAAAGACAAATTTAAAGCAGCCTTTACTATGTTAAAGAATACTAAAGGGACACCCATTTCGTTGCTCGACATCCCTTGGTATATGATCATAGGTTCTCCAGGTAGTGGTAAAACAACCTTGTTGTCTAATTCAGGTCTGTCGTTTCCATTGGCTGCTAAATTGCAAAAAAAAGCACTGCAAGGGGTAGGTGGTACTAAAAACTGTGATTGGTGGATAACGCAAGACGCCGTTTTACTTGATACCGCTGGAAGATACACCTCCCAAGATAGCTTTCAAAAAGTGGATGAGTCAGGCTGGCATAATTTTTTAAGTTTGATTAAACGTTATCGCAAAAAGCCAATTAGTGGTCTGTTAGTCAGTTTTAGTATGGCTGACTTAATCAGCATGAATGAACACGAGTTGAGCCAACACGTTTACCAATTAAAACAGCGTATAGCCGAAGTAAATGAAAGTTTTAAGACTCGCTTCCCAATCTATGTGGTGATTACAAAATCAGATATGCTGGCCGGATTTACCCAATTTTTTGATACCTTCTCGCACAAAGAACGCGAACAAATTTTAGGCATTACTTTTGAGCATAATGTCAGCCTTAACGCTGATGTGCCGTCAGTATTTGAGCAAAAATTTCACGAATTAATTAGCTCGATTACCAGACGGCAGTGGCCCAGAATGTCGATGGAAAGAGACGCGCAGCGCAAGGCGCTGATTTATTCGCTCTCTCATCAGATTGCGTCCGTTAAACCTGCACTCGCCACAATTATGAACATCCTCAGTGGGCAAGATAAGAGTCTAAGTACTGGTATAGTGCGCGGTTTATATTTTACCAGTGGCACACAAAGTGGGGCACCAATTGATAGAATGATTGCCAGAGTGTCCCAGATATTTGGCTTTAAAAGAAATACCACGCCATTGTGGAATAACGATCAACGCAGCTATTTTATCAAAGACTTGTTACAACAAGTTGTGTTTGCAGAAGCTGATAGATTTGGCTCAATGGCAGGATATGATCTTAATAAAAAACGTTTAAAGCTGGCGTCGTTGGTGCTGTTTTCGTTGTTGTCGATAATTTTATGTGCCGGTTTATATCTGAGTTTTAGCCATAACGCTGACTATCTTGCCCAGGCTAAGCGTTCAGTAGAAAAGTGGGTACAACAACATAATGATCTAAACAACCAAGCTGAAATTAGGCAATACCTACCCGCGTTAAATGACTTTGCAAATGACATAAATGGATTAGAAGAGGGGCAAGGAATTTATTTTTCTGGCTTAGGTTTGAGCCAAAAACAGGCGGTACAAAACGCACTTAATGCAAGTTATAAGCGATTATTGCAAACGGTATTAATGCCTTTTATTCAACTGCAAACAGAAAGACAGTTACAAGACTCAACTACGCCAACCTTGCAATACCAAGCCTTAAAAAGCTACTTGATGTTGGCAGATCCACAGCGCAGAAATAACCAATTCATCGCAGATTACTTAATTAAAAACATAAATTTAGCAGGTGACTTCAGTGAAAGTGAATACTTACAATTAAGTCATCATATTAACAATGCTATTGTGAATAACTTGAGTATCGAGACCACAAACCCCAGCTTAATTTTAGCGGCGCGTCGTAACTTGAGTACCCAACCTTTAGGTGAAATATACTACCGGCAAATAAGTGGCAAGTATCTGACTAATTCAGCTAATTATATTTCTCTGGCTCAGTTAGCGGGTTCAGCATGGCGAACGGTACTGTCGACTGAACTTAATGATATCCAAACTATTTCTCGTTTTTATACCCCAGAACTGTTTGCACAAGTGCGTAAAACCGACATAAAGCAATTTGTTGAAAAATTAGCAGATGACGCATGGATACTGGGCCCTGATAACATCATTGATAAAAATACTATTGCCAAACAAATTGAGACTTTATATGTAAAAGACTACGTCGATAAGTGGCAAGTTATACTCAATCGTGTGTCGATCAGATCATTTGCCGATGCTATTTCGCTCAGAACTGGCTTACAAGCGCTCAGTGCAGCAGATAGTCCAATTTTTGTTTTGCTCGAGTCTGTCTCTGATGCAACTAAGTTAGTTTCGTTAGACATCCCTATTGGTGCAGAAAGTAAAATTGGCCAAAATGTGACGAGGGGGTTTAACGAAGCTCAACAACGTCTTAATGCTAACGGACCAGACTTTTTGGTTACTGCTAGGTTTAGTCGGCTACATGAGCTCATGAGTAAAGACAAAAAGTTAGCAACTGAACAACAAATGTCGGCTTTGTTGCAAGAGCTCAATGTGTCCCTAAGCTTTCAACTGCAAAATCCGCAAACGGCAACTGAATCAAAATCACCCGATGCTCTACAAGGGTTCGGCTATTTGCAAGCTGAGCCCCTCAATAGGTGGATAGAAGAGCTCGTCAGTGGCATAAAAATAGCGCAAAGTCGAATCAAAAAGACCCAGTTATCTAATCTTTGGCAATCTCAACTATTCCTACAATGCAAAACCATTGAGACCAGTAAATATCCATTTGAACTCTCTTCTCAGACAGATGCAAATGTCAGAGACTTGGTCCTGCTTTTCAGCCCGACAGGAGCCGTAGTACAGTTTTTTAATACTAACCTTGCCAGTTTAGTCAACATGCAAACAAGACCTTGGCAATGGAAATCGCAAGTACAAGCTAGTTATCAATTTGATGCTAAAGTTTTGCCATTTTTTGAGCGAGTATTTATTATACAGCGGAGTTTGTTTGCAACAAATTCGCAGCAACCTAAGTTAGTACTGTCAATGACGCCGGTCTTTTTAGATCCAAAACTGTCTCGTTTTGGAATGTCCATGTACGGTACTAATTTAATCTATCAATTTGGTCGCCCTACACCCACATTAGTGACTTGGCCTCCAGAAAATCCGGCTATTAGAAATCAAATTAGTTACGTGCGCCGTGACGGTAGCGAAATAATTGATCACCAAGAAGGGCTATTTAGTCTATTTAGACTAATCAACAAAGATGAAATCACTCGGGTTTTGCCTCATAAAGTGAAAGTAACTTTTTCTAAAAATGATTTTAAAGCGATTTACGAAATAGCAGCAGAAAGTCCCATTGATCCTTTAGTTTTAAGCAATTTATCGAGCTTTAATTGTTTAAGCGGATTTTAGGAAAAAGATGAAAATTGGATTTTTTGGTAAACTGCCTGGCTATGGTGATTTTGTGCAACGCAACATCAACCCTGCAATCATCGATTATTGGGATAATTGGCTCACCCAATCTATTGAAGCCTCGCAAGGTTTGTTGGGAGATGGTTGGAAAGAGACTTTTTTCAACAGTCCGATTTGGCGGTTTCACATTCAAGGCGGTGTGGTGGCTGCTGATGCGATTTCTGGTTTAATGATGCCAAGTGTCGACTCTGCTGGGCGTTGTTATCCCTTTGTTGTTGTTTGTCAAATAAAGCCACACACCAATGTTTTTACCTTAGCGTCAAAAATTGATAGTTTTCACGCTAGTTGTGAAGAATTTAGCATTGGGCTGCTTGAGCAGCAACGACCGGATTTAGATGAAATTGTACAATTACTGCAGACCAATTATGCCAAGCTAAGATGCCATTTTTTCCCTGACACGAAATCCAATACAGATACTAATAATCCTGAGCTATACCGTTCAATCGAGCAACATTTACAGTCATTTTCAGAGGTTCACGAGACGTTCTTAGCGCAGGTTATTGAGCAACAGTGTGGGCCAATATCGATTTGGCACACAACGCAAAATTTACATGTAAAAAAACAACACCGATATTATCAAGGGATGCCGCCAGTAGATGCTTTCGCAAGCTTACTGAGAGGTGAATAATACTGCCTTAGGCAAGTTAGCTTTGTTGGCAGTTGTTGCTAATAGGGGAGTGGCAGAGTCATGTCCAATAGCAAAGCGTGCTGCGATGTTTGTTGGTCGCCCTCAATATTTTGGTTTTCTACCACTAACACAGTAATGTTATCTCTGGCTTGTCGCGCTAAAGCTGTTTCTATCAAGGTAGCGGTAAGCTCATTGAGTGGTGTAGTTAGCAGATATTGCTCTAATTCGTCATCGGACAGCACATTGTTAAGACCATCACTACAAAGGATAAACTTGTCAGATAATTCTAGTTCATAGCTTCTGATCTCAAGCTCGAGTTCACTACTAGCCCCTACTGCGCGCGTGATAATGTTCGAGTTGGGGTGGCTCTCCGCTTCTTCAGGTTTTATCAGTCCCTCATCGATCATGTCTTCAACTTGGCTATGGTCACGGGTAATGCGTTGAATTTGCTTATTTCTAAGACGATAGATTCGACTGTCACCGGCCCAAATACAGTGGGCTTTTTGGTTCTCGAATAATAAAACGGCCACCGTGCTGCCAATAATTTTATTATGCACTTTAGATAAAGTGACAAGATGATTATTGACAGACTGAATGCAGCTAATAATTTGCGGAACTAAAGGTGCACTTTCACACTGGCTAATCAAGCGCTGCAATTGTTGGGTAATCATCTGACTTGCGACATCGCCGCGAGCGTGCCCACCCATACCATCAGCAACGCACCAGACTGTTGCATCAGGTGCTTGTAAATAGTGGTCTTCATTGACTTTTCGAACTGTGCCAATGTTGGTTTCAGCGACAGAAATCCATGCTGCTTTGTTCATTTTACATCCCTAAATAACCTAAAAGTACTAACCATATGTGTATTTATTCCCACGTGGTTCGCCAGTTTTCACTGCGTGAAAGCGCCAAATCGCTTGCGATAGCAAGGCAAACGTATTCATACCAGCGCGGCGGCAATCGATAAATTTAGATCGGGATATATGCCCGTTAATGCTACTTGTGCCATCATCAGACACAATGTATTCACCTGCTATTTCAATGCCATTTTTCAGGACATTTTTAATCTCATAATGATATCCGGGTAGCGGGGTTCTTTCTCCAACTATTTCCCGACCTATATTCCAAGAACTGTCGTGGCTCTGGGTTATGTGACCATAATGGGTCTCGCTAAGAAAGTAGACGGTTGGGTTCAGGTGAAGTGCACCTGTGTATCCAATGATGTTTGTTGAGCAGTAAACGTCTGGTCGATAACCACCTTGCGGAATGGGCCTGTTTAACCACATAAATTTGTCTCCTTGTGTTTCGAACAAAACATGCATTTCTGTCCAGTAGTCAAAAATATAATTTTGAAGTGCAACCGCTATGTAAGTGATGCATCGAACATCGTCTATACCTGGTGGTTCTAACTTGATATACGTCAACAGATTTGATTAGTTGCGCAGGCACGTAAAAATTATTTTATTTTTCATATGGCGAAATTGCCTTAACCATTTGTTCATGTTGTTTAAGACTTTTGATTCCGCGATGTAACCAAGATTTTATTGTGTTGATGTTTGTATCTAAAGCTTCAGCTAGTTCAGTACGAGTTAAATCATAAAAATAGGTCAGAGAAATACTAAGCTTCTGGTCATTTGGTAGGCTCGCAAAATGATGATTTAAAAAATCAATAAGTTGTTCACGAGATAATTCTGTTTCAGGTTGAAAATCATCCGAAGCAACATGTTCAGCGAACAATCTTTCTTCGTCATTGTAATGTCTTAGGTGCTTGTTTTCCGTCCTGATTTTATCAATTGCACGATTTCGAACAATTGCATGCATCCAACTCATTGGGTTTCCGCGAGCTGCTTCAAATACATCTGCCTTCTCCCAAATTTGCAGCATACTGTCTTGCAGCACTTCATTACTTAATGCCTCACAACGTAGAATGCCCATTGCATATCGTTTCAACGTTGGGATCACTTTTACGTAAAGCTCCTCTAACGCGACTTTATTGTTTTTACTGCATTCCTTTAACAAAAAAATGAGTTCATTGTTGCTTAATGTGCTGTCTCTCATGGTGGCTGCTCCCTCAAGTAAATAGGCTTGCAGTTTAGAGAGCCAGCGTTGTACTCAGCGTGGTAGCCAGCGTGGTTTTTTCGATTTATAGTGTAAAAATTGCACTATTTTATCGTATGTTACATATATATACGTGGTAAATCCTTGATTGGTTGCAGTTAGATAGTTAACCCTAGTTAAGATGCTTTTTGGTTTTACACACATCAAATTTAGCTGCATAAGGCAAAAAAACGGCAGGCAAAGCGGACTAATGAGTTAATTCAGTATTGTTTTAGCGTTGACGTAACCAATCCAACTCTGCATCACCAAAAATTTTGATGGCCTTCCATTTTTGTGCACCGCCTAATACGTCCGCCATAGTAAGGAAAATGATGTCCCCCTAATTCGTAGGCTTTATCGATATATTGGTGAGGCCCTTCGATTGCCTTTAAATAGTCATCAAAGCGCAATATTTATAGTTTTGTTTACGTACATTGGTTTAGTTTCGGAAAATAAGTTAAGCCAAAAAGTAGTTTCCTCATTTGGGTGAATCTTTATTCGATGATTAAGCAATGAAGTAGCTAACAAGGGAGCTTGATGTCTGAAAGCATGTTGAACAATAAAATAGGACGGTATGAGCTTCACGAAGTGATCGGGGAAGGTGCTATGGCCACCGTTTATCGTGCTTACGAGCCCCAAATTAATCGGTCTGTGGCATGTAAAATACTGAAAAAAAGTACTTTGTCGACATAGAGTATACCTCCCGCTTCCTGTGCGAGAGTAAAACTGCAGGATCACTGTCTCATGCTTCCATCGTCACCATCCATGATGTGGGTGAAGTCGATGGCGCGCCTTACATCATGATGGAGTTAATTCAAGGCCAAGATCTTGGTGAGGTATTAAAAGTTCGTCACAAGTTGAGTGTAAAAGAAACCTTACGCATCGCCATAAACCTAGACAATGCCCTTGATTAAGCACATTCTGAGAACATTGTTCACCGCGATATTAAACCTAACTATACCATTTTGTTGTCGGACAGAGAGTCAATAAAAGTCGCTGATTTATGGATTGGCCGGCTGAGTGAAAGTGACGAGGCTCAACAAAATCAAGTTGGCTTAGTACTCGATACACCAAGATACATGTCACCAGAACAATCACTGTGGAAAAGCATTGATGGCCGTTCAGATTTGTTTTTGGTGGGTAACATCATGTAGGAAATGCTGACAGGTAAAAAGCTCTTCGATGCAGACAATAAGGTCACTCTGATGATGCAAATTGTACAGCAGCAGCCTGAACCACTCCAAATATTACATGCAAAAATTCCCTGAGGTCTGCGCCAAATTGTGTATAAGTTACTGCAAAAATCGCCAGATAAACGCTTCCAAACTGGTGGAGAACTGGCTAAGGCGATCACTACGAAAATCAGCGCTGCGTGAACAGCAAGAAGAACAAACCAAACACAAGTACATTCCAGAGCATTATAAATGGACTATCAGCACTTCGGCCATAGTTACCATGGTACTAGTGCTGTTTATGAATATTATGTTTGGCATGCAATCGTCTGCCATGAACAAACAGGCGATTGATTCGGGTGAATCGTTGGCTAAATTCATTGCAACAGAAGCCGCAGTCCCCTTACTCAACGAAGATTGGATTTCGCTTGAAATCCTGCTCAATGATGCATCCAGCTTAGAGGCGTTCAGCTATTTAATTGTTCCTAACCGTAACCTCACCGTTCGTACAGCGACCAACAATGAGTTACTTGAGCAACCCTCCCATCAAAACGAAGCAACTGGACTCGTTAGTTATACCAATGACGCACATACCACCAGTTCGAAAAACAAAGATGGCGCGGGAATGTTTAGCATTGACACCTCGGCACTGTTTCAAAACATCAAAGTAGGCAAAATCATTCTAGGTATATCCCAAGCAAGCTTAGATCAAGTTAAAAGCGTCATCGGATGGCTAATGATATTACTTGGCCTTATTACAATATTCTGCACGTCCCGAGTTATGTTTATTGTTGCCAGCCTTATCGCCAAATCACTAAAATCGGCAGGTAAAGCCATGGAGAAGCTTGAGCAAGGTGACTTTGACGCTCTTATATCGCTACAACGTAACGACGAAATGGGCAAGGTTTTTGAAGCCATTAACGCTATAGCCTCATCAATTCAGGCGCGCTATTCTATGGTTTTCGAAGAACTTGCCCTGTATGGCTTTTCAATCGCAAAAGAAAATTATGAAATATCACCAGCTTATCAGAATACTATCGCTAGATAGGTCCTCAGCTAGCGATTTATCAGATTCACCATTCGACAACTCAGATGAACAACTACCGTCTGTAAAACCATAATGTCAGCGCAAGTTAGTTTATTTCTTATTCTATTTTTTGCTAATAACACTAACGCGTAATAGCTGTTCCAGTAACTGTAATCAATATCGCATTGTTACACCCAATAGCGATTTTGTGGTAATCGAGACGCACAAAACCGACACCTATGAGACAGAAGCAAAAGAATTTATCGGAAACTAGGCCAATGCATCAGTGGTTGCGCGTTAAAACCCAGATTTATCCCGTGCTAAATATGTCGCTATCCCGGATTCTACTGTCAACTCTTGCGCAGTCTATGCGTTCGGATATCAACACATTCCACTATTGAATTTTATTTGACGCTGATAACGCGTGCCAGTTCCGAGCGTTTACCTGTATATTTCAATTCAAGCTGATCATTCTCGGAATAAACTATCACTTTTCCACCGCTGTCGATGGTGAGAATATTTTCGGTCAATACGTCGGTTACCACCCACAGTGTTTTATTACTATCGGCTGGTCAGACGATTTCTACTCGTTGCGCATCTAGGCGGGTAATATCTTCCTTGTAACCGGACATCTTTTTTGCCAGAACCGCTTGGCTGGACTGCGAATTTCAGGACTCTAGCAATAGCAATGTATTATCACGATAAACACGCACTTCGCTGGTTTCACGATTGAGTAATAGGGCGGGCACCGCCATACTGAAAACACTTATATCCGCGTGGTCAACTTCCGATGGATCGAACGCGGCTTCATAAAGGGTTACAGCATCATCTGCTAGCAACGCAATGCGATACTCAGAATCTCCGCCAACTTGCCAAGAGCCGACCACAGCAAAGCTAGCATCAATGCTTGCGGTATCTGCGTCAATACTGCCGCACAAACCATCCTTGGCGCTGTTCGGCCTTGTATTTTCCAAAAACCTATTGTTAAGCCACTTTCTTTGAAAGTGCTTTAGGTGCTAACAATTGTGCTGAAGTGTCGTGTTTATGGCGTACTGCATCGTCGTATGGTGTGCATCCCCATCGGTCTTTGGAATGGCGCGCTACCTTCTGATTTAGTAAATATTTTACTGTCTCAATTTGACCTTCAGCTGCGGCTAAATGTAAGGGGGTACGTCCATCATAGTCAGCGCGATTCAAATCATGCCCGTGCGCAAGCAAACGTTTCAGTTCATTGATATCGCCAATACTGGCAGCGTAAATTCCCTGATAAATGAAATTCGTTTCACTTTCTTGTCGTATGCGTCGTGGATCTATTTTATTTGTTTCCAACAAACTATCGTAATTGTGAAAACAAAAGCGTTCCACTAGTCGTTTAAGAAATTCCACACCGCGAACACTATTGCCACAACTATCGAGGCGCGGAGACCAAACCGCAATTCCTAGTACATTAGGGATAACTGCCATAATCACACCGGAAACAGATGACTTAGCGGGAATACCCACCTTGAAAGCAAATTCACCAGAATAATCATACATTCCACATGAGTACATCATTGATAAACAATTTTTGATGGTCTCTTCGGAAAATACGCGGTTTCCGGTTTGTGGGCAAATTCCGCCATTGGCTAAGGTGGCACTTATCGTCGACATTGTTGAGGTGTTTACTTCTGTGGAGCAGGCGGCGAAGTAGTAATCCAAGGTGCTGTTTATGGCGACACCTGCTGGAAAAGCACCTCTTTCACGCATATGGTGAGCCAAGGCAAAATTTCGATCAGCGGTTTCACGTTCAGAATGAAATACAGCGTTATTGAAGCCTGGAGAAATATTGCCACACAACTTTTTGACAATATTATTTAAGTACTCAAGTCGATCCGCATTGCTCAAGTCACGACGGATCAAACTGCTAGTCATTATGGCGCCAGCGTTTATCATCGGATTATGCGGTAAGCCCGTTCTATTCAATGTGAGTTCGTTAAAGGATAAACCACTGGGTTCACGACCAACATGTTTGTGTACCTTTGTTTCGCCATGTTCTTCTAATGCAGCACAGTACAAAATGGGCTTGCAACTAGATTGTAGTGTGAAAACCTCTCCTACATCACCAATAGAGTAACGTTGACCGTCGACAGTACAAATTGAAATACCAAATTTGTCTGCGGGTACTCTCCCTAACTGTGGTATGTAGTCGGCAACCTTTCCATCTCGGTTTTCAAGTACTTCGTTATAGATATTTCGTATTTCACCAATGAACTGTTCAAATTGAGGAATGACTAAAGTTCCCTTAATTACACGCTCAAACAATGTTCCACTTTGGCTCACTAGATTGTCAAAATCTTCAGTATTGATTTTGTTACCCTTTATTTCGTCTAATTGGCTTAAGAAGTTGGGGAGTCGACTATCGCTAATAGCGATCCCTGACTTTGTCAAGCGTTCAAGGATGTCAGCTTTGTTTATTGCACCCTCTCCACATTCATCCAATGAACGGAATAATGCGTTAATGTTAGAATCTTTCACATTGTGTTCCTTTTTAAATATTGTAGGCACGCATGCCAATTTCACTCATATCAGCACCTTCATCTTCATGATGTGGCTGCAATCTGATACCTGCAATTCGATGTAAAAGTGACCATAGAATGAAACTACTAATAAAAGTGAATGCACCAATTACCATTACGCCAATCAATTGCGTTAAAAAGCTTGATTGAGATTCTGTGAAACACACAGCTAATGTCCCCCAAATACCTGCCACTAAATGAACGGGTATCGCACCGACCACATCGTCAATTTTAAATTTTTCTAATAGATTAGTACTGGCCATCATCAGTAAGCCGCCTATGGCACCGATTAATGCGGCTTGTCCAATGCTTGGAGCGACTGGACCTGCGGTAATGCTTACTAGACCTGCTAGGGCGCCATTTAACATTAAGGTCAAATCAAGACGTTTAAAGATAAGTTGCGACGCAATTGTGACAGTTATTACGCCCGAAGCTGCTGCTGCATTGGTGTTGACAAAAATAGTAGCCACTGACAAAGCATCATCTATCGAAGAAAATGCCAACTGAGAGCCGCCATTAAAGCCAAACCAACCTAACCACAAGATAAAGGTACCCAAAGTGGCCATGGGCAAACTTGAAGGTGCCAGAAGTTTAGGTTGGCCATTTTTGTCAAAACGGCCTTTACGAGAACCTAAGATTAGCGCACCTGCCAAAGCAGCCCAGCCACCTACAGAGTGCACAATACTCGAACCGGCAAAATCTAAAAATCCCAACTGTGATAACCATCCATGACCCCAGGTCCATAGTCCAACAATGGGATATAGAAAACCGCTCAATAACACCACAAAGCCGGCAAATGGCCAGAATTTTATGCGCTCAGCCAATGCTCCAGACACAATAGAAGCGGCTGTGGCAACAAATACCATTTGAAAAAACCAAGTGGCACTTGATGGCATTCCTGTTGAAATATCAAAATCTGTGCCTGCAATTTCAGCGGGTTGCCAGATTTTGAATTCACCAATAAGACCTAGAACATTATCTCCATACATTAATTCGTAACCAACCAAATAAAACATGGTTGAAGCGATTGCATAAAGCGAAACGTTTTTCGCCAGAATAACCGCAACGGATTTGCTACGCACCATACCAGCTTCGAGCATGGCAAAACCGGCCGCCATAAACATAACCAGCACTGCACATACCAGTAAAAATAAGGTATTGGTTAAGTACGCCACTTCTGGCGAAATACCAGTGTCTGCTTGAGCAACATTGCTTAGTAATAAAACTGCGCACAACAAAATGTGCTTCAATAAAGATATCATCATAAATTTATTCCTTTCTTAATCTCGAGTCGCATTGATGTGCGCTAAATGTTAAGCAGCGTAAGATTTAGAGCCAATTGTTTCGCTAGCAATTACCGCCTCAATCAAACACTTACCCACGCAATAGGGATCAGCGTTGGCTCCAGGGCGGCGATCTTCTAAATATCCATGACCTAATTCTGCGACAGATTGAGGGATCCTGATGGACGCACCGCGATGGGCAACACCGCTTTTGAAGGTGTTGATATCGCATGTTTCATGTTCACCAGTAAGGCGCTCATCTAAGCGGTCGCCATATTGCAAGATATGCTCAGAGTGTAATGAGCTGAGTGTATCTATAATAGTGTTGATAGCAGACATTCCGGATTGTCTACTGCGGGTGTATGAAGTAGAAAAATTAGTGTGCATACCAGCACCATTCCAATCTCCTTTAAAAGGTTTATTGTCAAGTGACACTCTAACGCCATGCTTTTCACCAACACGATTTAATAGATAGCGTGCTAGCCATACATCATCAGCGACAGACAATGCGTCACATTGCTCATCGGCAATGCCTCGATAACCGATTTGGAATTCCCATTGACCAGGCATCACCTCTGCATTAATTCCATAAAACAATACGCCAGCGGACATACACGCTTTAGCGTGCTCTTCTACCAGTTCGCGACCATGACTATTTTCAGTACCAACGCCACAGTAATAAGGGCCTTGTGGGGGAGGTAAGCCATTAACTGGAAAACCCAGGGGGCGTCCATCACGGAACAAAGTGTATTCTTGTTCAAAACCTAACCAAGGTTCGAGACTTGAATTTGCATTTTCTATTACCTTGCGCAGACGAGCGCGTTGATTTGATTCATGAACCTTACCTTCAGCGTCATGGACTTCACATAACACCAAATAATTGCCTTCGCCGCGAAATGGATCTTGATAAACTCTCACTGGGATTAGGCTGCAATCTGACTGACTGCCTTCGGCTTGACCGGTTGACGAACCATCAAAATTCCAATCTGGAAAATCACTGGACTGAGGATTATTAGGCAAACTTATAATGCGTGCTTTAGAACGAATTTGCTGAGTTGGTGTTGCACCGTCGATCCATAGGTATTCTGCAAAGCTTAAATGACTCATGTTATTTCCTTTTTCAATTAATTAAATGAAGACCGATCAGATATGCTGAGATGGCCTGCTATATTTCCGCAAATTTGGCCGCCTTTATATTAGGGAGCTAACTTAAGCGTGATTCAGCAACGCTATTTGATGGCGTCTGATTTTGTGAGAGCAGAGAATAAAGGTGAAGCGTGTGAATGTGCGTTTGAGCGATCGTGGTATTTGTGGAATAAAGCGTGTTATTTTTCGATAAAGGTACTGGTTTTTATAAACGACACATGTAAAGTTATAAGCATGAGCGGCTCATTTTTTATCGCTGTGGATTTAACAGCAAATTATTAGGGATGAAGAATATGAGTATTTCAATTAGATTGTTGGGTGAACTGACTGTTTTCCGAAATGGCAACATAGTTAAGTTGCCCACGTCAAAGCGAACTAGAGCTTTGTTGGCTTATTTAGCTATTACTGCAAGACCGCACAGACGTGATCGTTTATGCGAAATTTTCTGGGAGATCCCTGATGATCCTCGAGGAGCTTTACGGTGGTCTTTGAGTAAAATTCGTCCACTAGTTAATGACAAAGCTTTTGAACGTTTAATTGCAGACCGAGAAAGAGTTTCATTTCTAGTTACTGAAATTAAAACTGATGTAAATGAGCTCATTGATAAGATAGACAATCAAAAATTGTCAGCTCTTGAGTTGAAAGAAATCGAACAGAAGTTGCAAAAAACGCTTTTGGAAGGGATTGAGTTACCCAATCAACCACTCTTCCAACAATGGTTGGCTGGTGAACGTCAGGAAATTAATCGTTTACGAGGTAAAATATTAGCCTGTTTGTCATTTAAAAATGAAATCAGTATTTCTGAGCGACTCAAGTGGATACAAACTTGGCTAGAAGTTGAACCTTTTAATCCTAAGGCGGCGACTCATTTATTAGTTACATTGGAACAGATGGGCAGAACCGATGAAGTCGATGGATTAACTCTGGAGTTTTCTAAACGTTTTCGTCATGCTGGTATTTCATGGTCTGCCCTTAGCCGTAGTGAAAATTTTGACCATAATAATGAGAAAGAAGAAAAAGTTGTTTTACGTGAAATATTGGCTAGGCAGAAAGTACAGTTTTGTAGTGCTATTGATGGGACCCGAATTGCCTATGCTTCGGTAGGTACCGGGAGTCCAATTATTAAAGCAGCTAATTGGTTAAGCCATCTTGAGCATGATTGGGATGCGCCAATATGGAGCCCTTTATTCAGAGATCTGGCCCTTGATCACCATTTTGTGCGTTATGATGAAAGGGGTAATGGACTGTCAGATTGGAATGTTGCAAATATTTCATTTGAGGCATTTGTTTCAGACTTAGAAACTGTGGTTGAGGCGTCTAAGATAGAGCAATTTTCATTATTGGGAATTTCTCAAGGCGCTGCAGTATCTATCGAATATGCTATCAGGCACCCTGAACGGGTTAAACATTTGATTTTGTTTGGTGGCTATGCTGCAGGTTGGCGAATTGGTGCCAGTGAAGAACTCATCAAAGAGCGTGAAGCAGTCATGACTCTCACCGCCTTGGGGTGGGGTAAAGACAATCCTGTTTATCGTCAAATATTTTCTTCGACCTTCATGCCTGGAGCAACGACTGACGAACTCAACTGGTTTAATGACTTTCAACGTCTGACCACGTCCCCAGAAAATGCAGTACGCTTTTTGTCAGTATTCAGTAACATTGATGTAAGGGACAAACTTGCAAAAATTAAGGTACCAACATTGGTTATCCATTCCTTGGGTGACCAACGAATTCCGGTTAGCGTAGGACGTGATATTGCTGCGTCAATTCCTGACGCTGAATTTGTCGGGTTAGAAAGTAATGGCCATTTATTATTGGGTAGAGAAACAGCATCGAAAGTTTTTGTTGAAACCGTAAGGGATTTTATTGCACGCAACTAATTTTTTACTAGCTACTCGGTATTTTGACCTTTAGGTACAACCCTTGTAAATCGTCTTAGATGCTATCCAAAACCAAGCAACTAAGTATTACAGCGGTATTCAAAAATCACTAATAAAGCAAGTTTTTTAATGCTTAATTTGTGGATTGAAGGAACAATCAATAAATACTACTTTTTCTGAATACTCTGCATGAACAAGCCGGTCGAAACGTTGTTCAAGTATATGACGCTTCACTTTGAGTGTGGGTGTTAGTAGGCCGTTTTCAACAATCCAAGGACTGGGCATTATCAACATTCGATCGAGTTTTTGGTGACTTTCTAAACGACTATTAATATTAGTGAGTATAGTATTTAAGCGATTAATAATGCTATATCTGTATTTAGTCAGCGCAACGGTCTGTGCTGGATCACTTAAAATAACCAGACAAACAGGTTGGGGTAAATTATTGACCATTACGCAAACCTGCTCGATAATTGTATGTTGCATCAGTTGCGCTTCAATTGGGGCAGGGGCCACATATTTGTTTTTTGATGTTTTGAAGAAATCTTTCAAACGACCGTTGATGCGCACAAAACCTTCATTGTCAATTTCACCTTCGTCACCTGTTTTTAAATACCCATCTTCAGTGAATACATCGACAGTTTGTTGTGGCTGTAAGTAATACTCAAGCATGGTGTTTGGGGCTTTTACCTGAATTTCACCTTGTTCAGATAAGCGGATTTTCACTCCATTGTATGGCTTACCGATGCAGCCTATTTTATCCGCCCTAAATGGCAGATTAGCTGTGCCGTAACCACAGTTTTCAGATATCCCCCAACCTTCACTAATGTTAATTCCAAGGCGATGAAACCAGTGAATTATGGCAGGTGCTAAAGGTGCCGAACCACTCGCCCAAATACGCACATTGTCGAAACCCAATTGCTTTCGAATTTGTTTAGCAATGATGTTGTTCAACCAGGGTAATGCCATTAAAAAATCTAGTTTTGATTGAGATATTTTCGCCAGAACACTTAACTGGAATTTACTCCACAACCTTGGTACAGAAACGAAAATAGAGGGACGACATTTTTTTATATCACGTTGAAAGGTACTCTGTGATTCGACAAAATATACCGCACAGCCACTATAAATGCTGGCGTACTCTACGAATACGCGTTCTACAGTATGTGCCAGAGGCAGGTAACTCAGCAGCCGATCTTCGGATTTCAAATTGAAAGTACTTGATGTGGCTTGCCCAGTCCAACTCAAAGAGCGAAAAGTATGCACAACCCCTTTCGGTTGACCGGTACTGCTTAATGTATAGGTAATGGTCAGGACATCATCGAGGTCGCGCAAGGGGGAGATATTGACTGGAATGCAGTTAATAAAGTCAATCCAATTCATCGAGCAATTTGCAACAGAATGAGGTAAGTTTACCATTTGACAATTAATTGGGATTGCTGATAACTGTGACTGAGGATTGTCAACTTCCCCGATGAACATAAGTTTAATATCAGCATGCCGCACGATGTATTGAATGGTGGCAGATGCCGCTGAGGTAAATATAGGAACAGAAACGTGACCTGCCATCATAATTCCAAGATCGGCGATAAACCATTCAGCACAGTTTTTTGAAAAGATGCCAATTCGGCTACCTTTTGGAAAAGACAATTTTGTTAGTTGGCTTGCTACACGTCGGGCTAAATTGGCTACCTCTTTCCACGAATACTGTTTGACAATGTCATTGACCGGCTGATAAAGAAAAGTCTCGTCACCTCGAGTAGATTCCCAATAATATAACATCGACAAAGGGGATCGATTCAATGAGGTGGTATTATCAAAAGGCATGATGATTCTCTTAAATGCACAGTGCATGGAAAAGCAACTACAAAAATAAATGACCACACGAGGATAATTCAATGTGGTCCACTTAAGTTGTAGGATTGGATTATTTGATTTCGCTATATTGACTATCTGCGATCGCCACAGCGACGTTGCCAGAGGCGCCCACAACGACGATACTGCAGCTCTTTATCCGTGTAATATTGCTCTGCAGAAATGTCATTTTGTTCGTCGAAAGTTTGTTGATCATTAATCAGATATTCTCGTCTGGCGATACTGACCTTGCTTTCCAGTGTATTTTTATCACTGGCACAATGGTATTGCCATAAACGTCCACATCGACGAAATTTTGCTTCGTTGTCTAATCTAATGGACAGATTGTTTGCAACAGTGCCAGTCTCAGTGGTGTTTTCCGTTGCAGTGTCGGTATTGCCGCATCGATGACGCCATTGGCCTTGACAACGGTGATACTGTAATACGTTCATGTGAGTAAGTGAGTCGGTTTGTAACTCTGACGCGACTGCCTCTGAAAAGAACGCGTGAACACCTAATCCTGTCACTATCATTAAAACAGGCAGCGTTATTCTGCGAAGTAGAGTCGTGGTATAAATCTTGATTTTCATATTGTGCAATTCCGATATATTTAAAAAGTTAATGGTTTTTGTTGTACGATCTTTCTAAGAGTCTGCAATCTGCGGGGACATCATAGGCATTCGCTGTTACCAAGCTAAACAGATATGAATGCCAAATGATTATTCCCACGCGACACATACAAAATCTGCATATGGACTCGGTTAACGCCGTTAGCTATGCTTGGTTTATTAAACTTTTAGGTCGTAAACTTGTTAGTAGAATAAGGGGTGTACGTTTAAATCAGCGTTTGAATGTGCGTTGTATTTTTAAAAAAGACCGTGGTATTTTTAAAATTTTTGAATAAACTCTAAGTATCGAAGGTACTGTCAAGTTAACGAGCGGACTCAGAAACGTGCGATAATCAGGGCATGAAAAAGACCAATATCTATGCCGGATATCGCTATCCCTCCCAAATGATCAGTCACGCTGTGTGGCTTTATCATAGATTTACACTTAGCTTCCGTGACATCGAAGAGTTACTGGCAGCAAGGGGCATTACTGTCAGTGTCGAAACTGTCAGAAATGGGTGTGATAAATTCGGGCAAAGGTACTGCAGTAAAATCAGGAAGAACCGTGGACGATTAGGTGATACTTGGTATCTTGATGAGGTATTTATCAAGGTCAACGGTGTTCTACATTACCTTTGGCGGGCAGTCGATAAAGAGGGCGACGAACTGGACATTCTTGTTCAAAAACGCAGACACAAAAAGGCCGCCATGAAGTTCTTTAGAAAATTATTGAAGAGCCAGCAGACAGCGCCATTAAAGATAGTTACCGATAAATTGCGAAGTTATTCGGCTGCGAAACGGGAGATTATGCCCAAAGTTGATCATTCTACCCAGCAATACGAAAACAACCGCTGTGAATTGTCTCATCAGCCTAGTCGACAACAGGAAAGGCAGATGAGGAAATTTAAATCACAAGGCCAGGCTCAACGGTTTCTCTCGTGTCATGGCACTGTTAATAACCTGTTTAGGCTTGGGCGCCATTTGTTGAAGGCACTGAATTATAGGACATTGCGTACTCGAGCATTTAAGGAATGGGGTAGGGTTAGTTGCGTCCAGAAGTTGACATAAACTACTAAAAACTCGTTCTTATCATCTAAACTCGTTAAGTTGACAATGCCCTAAGTTGTAAGCGTCTAGCAAAGGCATGACAAAAAGAAAGGCAACTAAAGTCTTAGGCATTACATACATTCCTTCATGCGATATCGGTAGCGAAGCGGTTACGCCCGTTATCCTTGGCTTTATATAAATATGTGTCTGCTCTCTCTAGGCCGCTTTGTAATGAATCCTGTTTATTGAGAAGCGTCAATCCAATCGACACGGTGATCTGTTTTTTTATTGGTAAGGCAGGAATTTTCAGCGAAGCGATAGAATCATTGATCCGTTTAGCTAAGGTGATTAAACCATCAGCCGTAGCACCTTGAACAACCACTACAAACTCTTCTCCTCCTATACGTGCCACGCAGTCTTCATCTCGAATACATTCAGTAAGCGCAGTGGCTACTGCCTTTAATACTTCATCACCAACAGAATGACCAAAATTATCATTTATAGACTCGAAGAAATCCAAATCTAAAAGCAACAGCCCGATAGAAAAGTCTAAACGAAGGGCTCGTTGTTGAGTTTTAACGAAATAGTCGTCTAAGGCAATTCTATTGGCTATGCCGGTTAAACCGTCTGTAAAGGCTAATTTAGTCAGCTTCTTCTCGGTTGAAATATCGGTAATGTTGCCAGTAAATCCTTGGTAACGTAAGTTTTGTTCATTGTATGCGCCTTTAAGTTTGTTTTTGATAATTTAAATAATCATCTAAATTCGCTTAACTACAATAAATGCGCATTGCAAGTATTTTATGATAATTATAGTTATCTTTTGGGTGTTATAATGCTTAAGTTTAAATTTAAAGCTCTATTGGCAGAAAAGGAATTCGCAGAGGATAGGGGGATAACCATACAAGAGGTTAGCGAGTTGACAGGGATCAATAGAATGACATTGTCAAAATTAGCGAATCACAAGGGGCATAATGCTTCATCTGACGTCATTGATAAATTATGTGACTATTTTGGATGTCCTATTCAAGATCTGGTAGAGCATATTCCAAATTCTAAAAAGTCTGATTGAGTCCTTCGCAAAAATAATTGCCCATTTGTGGATTTGTGTGGATTAGATTAAAGGTAGGGTTGATTCATTACGTATCATTTTTAAAATGCACCATTTGCATCCTTGGTTTTCATTTAACGGGGATCACTTTATGCACCGAATCTTTTGTTCCTCCGATTGCCAATTTTAACTATTCAATTGATGTATTAATGCTCAATAGAGGCAGTTTAACGTTTAAAAATTATCTATCTAAAAATTTACAACGAATGGAAATACTGTATTTTACTGCTTTAAAATGCGTGTAAATCACTAATGGCTGAAGGCCAGGAAAACAGTGGGGTTTGAAGGAGGAGTTGTTCGAAATTGCCACATTTTAGGCACAGATTGGGCACGAATTTGCCACTAATTATGACAACTAACCTCGATTCGCTCGAATGTAATTAAGTTGGATTGTAAAAATGTTATTTATAATCAGAGGTGCAAAAGATGGTGGACGCTACTGGGCTTGAACCAGTGACCCCCGCCTTGTAAGGGCGATGCTCTCCCAACTGAGCTAAGCGTCCGGGATGTTGATTTTTAAGAAGAAAATTTGGTGGACGCTACTGGGCTTGAACCAGTGACCCCCGCCTTGTAAGGGCGATGCTCTCCCAACTGAGCTAAGCGTCCAAATTTTCTTTCAAAGCTTTTTACTGGGCTTTAACCAATGAACTTATAGTGTTCAAATCTTCCTTGCCCTAAACCTAATTATTTAAATAATTCTGCTCTGGGGTAAGTGGAGCGCTATTATAGGGAGGCACTTTTTAGTGTCAACAAAAAAGTTAAAAATAATGTTTAAGTGGTCAAAAACTCTACGTATATGTCCGTATAGTTTAATTAATCAACAACTGACAGGGTGATTTATATAAGAAGCTAACTTAGGCTTTTTATTAAAGGCCATAGACTGATAAAATAGCGCCAATTATTTTATAAGGAAACTAACATCCCATGACAGTGGTGACTCGATTTGCTCCAAGCCCTACCGGCTTTCTTCACGTTGGTGGTGCGCGTACTGCACTTTATTCTTGGTTATATGCAAAAAGCCAAGGTGGAAAGTTTATCTTACGTATAGAAGATACTGATATTGAACGTTCTACCCAAGAAGCTATTGATGCCATTTTAGAAGGTATGGAGTGGTTGGGTTTAGTATGGGACGACGGTCCTTATTATCAGACTCAACGTTTTGAGCGATATAATGAGGTGATTGAGCAATTACTTGCTGAAGGAAAAGCCTACAAATGCTTTTTACCAGCGGCAGAGCTCGATGCCATTCGTGAAGAGCAGATGAGTAAAGGTGAAAAACCTCGCTATCCTGGTACTTGGCGAGACAGAACGGATCATCCACAAGATCAACCGTTTGCGATACGTTTTAAAACGCCGCAAACCGGCTCGGTGGTCGTTAAAGACCACATTAGGGGCAATATTGAGATTGCTAATGCAGAGTTAGATGACTTGATCATCAGACGCACCGATGGCGTACCGACTTATAATTTTTGTGTGGTAGTTGATGATTGGGATATGGGCATTACCCATGTCGTTCGAGGTGAGGACCATATCAATAATACGCCAAGACAAATTAATATATTGCAGGCTCTAGGTGCACCTATTCCAGAATATGCTCACGTTTCAATGATTTTGGGCGATGATGGCAAGAAATTATCTAAACGCCATGGTGCGGTCAGTGTCATGCAATATCGTGATGATGGATATCTGCCACAAGCCCTGTTGAATTATCTAGTGCGTTTAGGTTGGTCACATGGCGACCAAGAGATTTTCTCTTTAGATGAAATGATTGAACTATTTAGCTTGGATGCCATAGGACAATCTGCTTCTGCTTTTAATACCGATAAACTGATTTGGTTAAATCAGCACTACATGCGAGCTTTACCGCCTGAATTAGTCGCAGACTATGCTCGTTGGCATTTTGAACAGCAGGGCATTGATTTAAGCCAAGGCCCTAAACTCGAAGATGTTATTGCTGTGCAAGCAGAGCGGGTTAAAAATCTTAAAGAAATGGCACAGATTAGTCGCTATTTTTATGAAGATTATGAAGCATTTGACGAGTCAGCGGCTAAAAAACATTTAAGACCTGTGGCCAAAGACGCTTTGCTGTTAGTACAAAGTAAACTTATTGCTATTATTGATTGGAATACCAACACCATTCATGATGCAATTAATCAAGCGGCTGATGAATTAGGTGTCGGTATGGGGAAGGTTGGTATGCCCTTGCGTGTGGCGGTAACGGGCGGGGGTAATTCACCTGCACTTGATCAGACTTTAAACTTGTTAAAACCTGAGCAAATTGAACAACGTATAAGCAAAGCGCTCGAATATATAGCAATCAGAGAAAATTCCTGAAAAAATCGTTGACAGGAAAAGAGCAGATGCCTAGAATGCGCCCCGCTGTCAAGGAACGACGCGCGAACAAATTTTGAAACCTTTTTTTGAAAAATGTTTGGGGCCATAGCTCAGCTGGGAGAGCGCTTGCATGGCATGCAAGAGGTCGGCGGTTCGATCCCGCCTGGCTCCACCAAATATCAGGGAATGTTCGTTTTAAACCTAGTTAAAGCGAATAGGAAAAAATTAGACGGGGTTCGATATAATATCGAGCTTTGCAGGAATATTATTTAGGTGTTGTTTTGATAGTGTAGGATTAGGTCGCTCGGCTCGCCGGCTCACCTCTCCTTACAGAAAACTATCAAAGCTACGCTTTAATAAACAAGTTTTCTGTCCCCATCGTCTAGAGGCCTAGGACACCGCCCTTTCACGGCGGTAACAGGGGTTCGAATCCCCTTGGGGACGCCACATTATTGGAGTTTAAGGATTAACTTCAACAACCTTGTAAAAGGTTAACAAGGAAAGTCTCATGATGCCTAGATTGTGAGATAAATAGTTTAGACGGGGTTTGGGTCAAACTAAATCGCGCAGAGAATCTCAAAAGCATGCTTTTGAAGTAAGATTTTTTGTCCCCATCGTCTAGAGGCCTAGGACACCGCCCTTTCACGGCGGTAACAGGGGTTCGAATCCCCTTGGGGACGCCAAATATCAAAACCGCATAAGCAATTATGCGGTTTTTTTATGTCTAAAATAAACTAGAACTCTTACGGTAAAAAAAAGCTAAAGAGATCTCACCACAGAGGACACAGAGGCTGAGCCCACCGAGAAAAGCGAATTGATGTTAGGATATTCTGCGAGTGGTCACTTTGTGTACCTTGCGGTGCAAACTGTCGCTGCTGCTTAGTCTTCAGGTGCAGACGCATGGGTAGAGCGTTTATTAAGAGTGATCAATAGGCCTATGGCAACTCAGATATTTTCTTGGGGACGCCAAATAAAAAAACTAGAAGCCTTACGGTAAAAAAAAGCTAAAGGCATCTCACCACAGAGGACACAGAGGCTGCGCCCACCGAGAAAAGCGAATTGATGTTAGGATATTCTGCGAGTGGTCACTTTGTGTACCTTGCGGTGCAAACTGCCGCTGCTGCTTAGTGTTCAGGTGTCGACGTATGGGCAATGCGTTTATTAAGAGTGATTAATAAGCCTATGGCAACTCAGATATTTTCTTGGAGACGCCAAATAAAAAAACTAGAAGCCTTACGGTAAAAACAATAGAAGCTAAAGAGATCTCACCTCAGAGGACACAGAGGCTGCGCCCACTGAGAAAAGTGAATAGAGGTTAGGATATTCTACTAGTGGTCACTTTGGTCTCTTTTCTTGTTCGTACCTTGCGGTGCAAACTGTTGCGGCTGCTTAGTGTTCAGGTGTCGACGTATGGGTAGAGCGTTTATTACGAGTGATTAATAGGCCAATGGCAGTCCTGATGTTTTCTTCTATTTCTTTTTTACCTTTGAGGGCGTATTTTTTGCTTATTTCTACGTTGGTAAAGTTTTGCAGTAATACCGCTAATAACAATTGAAATTGTGTATTGCTAAGTGCCGATGCGCCGCCGTGTAGTTGAGCAATGAAATAGCTTCGTAATAATCTTTTGCAGCTTACCAATGGTCGAGTGCCGGCATAAAACTGCTCAATAATCTTAATTGAAGTGTATTCATTGGCTATGTTTTGGGGGCACGCCAGTAACAATTCACCAAGCACTTGGGTCTCAAATCGCTGCAAAGATTTATCTGCTTGATAAAGTAGCTCTGCTTGAAATTCATGTTGCATCGATAATAAAAATTCTTCGGCAGGTAAGGTTAAGGGTTTGATCAGTTGAGCACTGTGCTCGCCACTGGATACTTCGGATTGCTGGCTAAGATTAACAACACTAAAGCCCGCTTTTTGCCAAAATCTGCAAAGCTCTAAGTTGAGACCAAAAGAACTACTTAATAATGATACATGGCTACCTTGTGCGCTAATGGCAATGTAATTGAGTAATTGTTGGCCTAAGCCTCGTGATTGTCGTTCTTCTGTTATGGCAATGCGCGTGATGCGCCATTGTGTTAACTCGCAAAAAGCACATTGGGCATACTGAAAAGCGAGATTTTGTGCCAATAAGTGACCCTTTACACGTCTGGCGCCTGTGGCGATTTTTTGATTTACTTCAGTTAAACACGAGCCGCCTTCTTCAATGATAAGAGCAACGCCCAATATGTGTTTATTTTGTTTGATGACAAAACAATGTTGCTCAGGCGAGTCAAACAATCTGACTAAGTCATCGGGACTGGTTTGGTAATGCGCATTGATTAATAGCTCAAAAATAGCCTGAGTTTGAACTAAGTCACCGATTAGTTGTTGTTTACTTATACGACAATATTCAATTTTTTCATTGCTAACTTTATACTCTGGTACTGGCAGTGATGCCATAAAAAACACATCAAACCATAAAGCCTCAAGATAATCCCCACATAACCAGCGCCGTGGCTGATGTAATTGCAAGGTTTTGAATTGTGGTTTGTGTTGTTTTAAATACTGTTTTACGCGTAATTCAAAACCACGACCACTGCCTTCATAACCGTGCAAGGTGGTACTAAAAACAATGCGTGAGAATTTATCAATGATTTGCATCAGAAAATGAGTCGGCAATGCAGCTGCCTCATCGATAAGGATGATATCGGCGCTATGTTCATTTTGCAGTAGATCATCGATGGCGCAGTAGGTGAGACTTCCTAGGTCGGATTCAAGCTTGTTTTTGCTTACTTTTACGTTCTGAATATTATTTTGGGCATGATGAAAAACCCGCTCAATGGTGGCAGGGGAGGGCGCGGTAATAATAATACTTTTTGCATAGCTATTGATTAACTCCGCCGCCGCTAAACCTAGCGCTGATGACTTCCCTCTACCTCGATCTGCACTCAAAACCAGTGGTCGATTTCTATGCCCGTTCGCGACTTTGATAATGGCAGCAATGGCTTCGGATTGCTCATCAGGTTTATCTGTTTTAAGCCCATCTTGTTGCTTAGAACAAGGAGCTGGCGTGATTGAACCATAAAAATTTGTGGGGCTCAGCCAGGCAACATTGGCATCGGCTTGCAGTTTGCTCGTGAGTATTTTAATAAACGAACTTGTTGTGAAAGACGGCAAATAGCCAAAAGATACCCTGTTTTGCCATTCTGGGTCGAGGTAGCTTGGCCAGTCTTTAATATTTGGGCAAATCAGTACCATAAGTCCACTAGCACGCACCACACCACTGAGAGCAATGACGGCATTGGCTCTAAAACCTGAATAACAATTAATCAGTAAATGTTGATATTCTTGTCCCAGAAACTGGCGATACTGTTTGCTATCAGTGCTGTTTTGTAAACCCTCACTGTTGCCGATCCATAACAGCAACGATGAGTCGGCTAGTAAGTTATTGGCTTGTTCAATGGCCCATTGCTCTGGTCCGCTAATTACCAATAATTGGCGATGCACGGTAGTTTGTGTTCTTTGATGAAACCAAGGTAGTATTTGATTGTACAATTTCACTGTTATTAGGTCTTTTGGATGTATAATAGCGCCTGCTAGTTTATGCAAAGTTTACAAGGAATACGAATGCGCTTTTTATCCCGCCGATTAGTGATGCCCAACGATCTCAATTATGCCAACTCCTTGTTTGGTGGCCGCGCCTTAGAATGGATTGATGAAGAAGCTGCAATCTATGCTATTTGTCAGCTAGAAACGAATGTACTGGTTACAAAGCATATTGGTGAAATCAGTTTTGAATCGCCTGCGATGGTGGGCGACGTTGTTGAATTTGGCTTAACCACAAAAAAAGTTGGTACTACCTCGATTACGGTGAGTTGTTTGGTAAGAAATAAAATCACCAAAAAAACCATCTGTTTCGCGGATGATATTGTGTTTGTAAAACTCGACCCTGAAACTCGCCTACCTGTTGCTCATGGTAAGACATTGAAAGAATTAGAAATTCAAACAAATCAAGAAATCAGTAGACTCATTTAAGTGTTTAATATTATGTTGTTAAAGCGCCAAATTGGAATCTAAAAGATGCAGCAAAAGGGAATGAATATTGTGATTAAAGTACTTGTACTTACTGGCGTTTTATTGGCCACAGCGTGTGGTTCATTAGCAGCAGATAAAACAGGCTATACGGTAATTAAAGAATTTTCTTTACCGCCTGAATTAGCAGAAACTTCAGGATTGTACTGCCCTGAACAAAACAGCGTTTATACCTTAAATGATTCGGGCAATGAACCAATTGTTTACAAGTTAAATTTAATCGGTGAAATTGAACAACAATCCAAGTTAGATGTTAAAAATAGAGATTGGGAGTCTCTTACTGGTGATAAGCAACATTTTTATATTGGTGATATCGGTAATAATAACGGCAAACGTAAATTTATAGAAATTCATGTGATTGATAAGGATGTGGTGGATGCAAAGGTCAAACGCAGTCTACAGATTTCTTATGCTGATAATAATATTGATAAAAACGAGTACCTTAATCACGATTTTGACGCAGAGGCCTTTGTTAGTGTTGGTGCAGATTTAATTCTATTTTCAAAAAGTTGGCAAACCAAGAATTTGCATATTTATAAATTAAGTAAAACTGAGTTGATACAACAAGTTGAGCCTATTGTTACGGTAGAAGGATTACCAGGTATCGTGACGGGTGTAGATTATAATGCCTTTACCAAAGAATATGTACTAGTCGGCTATAGTCTGTATGGATTGGGGAGCTTTTCTGCATTTATTGCCAAAATGGATAGGCGTTTTAACTTGTTGGCAAGTTATCCCTTAACTGGTTTTAATCAGGTAGAAGGTGTATGTGTGAGCCCCAATGGCGAAGTATGGATCAGCCAAGAAAGTTCGTTTTTCTCAAGCCAAAAATTAGCAAAATTACAACTTCGTTAATTTGCTAAGGTGATGAATTAGTTATAAAGAATGCCAAAAATAAAGTGATATCCGCTTGCGCAGTAAAATTAGAATGATAGACTGCAAGCGCTATTTCGTTATTACTAAATAGTAAGCCAAGGGGTGCCGCAAGGCTGAGATTTGTTTTTATAAAACATGAACCCTTACACCTGATCCGGATAATACCGGCGTAGGAATGGTAAGACAACATATCCCCATTGACCTGCCGTAATGCCGGATCTTTTCAAACATAATTGAAGAGATCCTAATGATAAATTCAAAGAAAAATCTACTTAGTTTAACTATTTCAAGCTTGTTGCTTAGTGCAACTTTCACTGCGTCAGCCGAAGATGAAATCGAGCGCGTTCTCGTCTACGGTACATTAACAACCACACCTCTTTCTGAGTTGGCCACGAGTATTGATGTGATATCCACACTTGATATCGAACAGCGCCATGCTCAGCATTTAGATGAAATTTTAAATCGTGCCGCTAACGTTAATTTTGCTACAGGGGCTAGCCGCGGACGTTTTGTACAAATTCGCGGCATTGGTGAACGAAGCCAGTTTGTTGATCCGATCAATCCTTCGGTAGGCTATTTAGTTGATGGCATCAACTATTCAGGACTATTAGCCGGTGCCAGTACTTTTGATATCGCCCAAATAGAGATATTTAAAGGCCCAAATAGTTCGCGTTTTGGCGCTGATGGTTTAGCAGGCATGATCAATGTTATTTCTACACCCACTAGTGAGCAAACGAATGTAAACTTTCAAGCTGGACTCGCTAATTATAATAGCTGGAATCTAGGCGCTGCCGCAGGTGGAGCATTAAGTGACGATGCCAACTTTCGAATTTCAGTGCATCAGAATAGCAGTGATGGTTTTATAGAAAATGTTTGGTTAGGGCGCGAAGATACCAACAATCAAGATGAATTCACCGCTAGAGCAAAAATTGATTGGCAAATAGCAGACGACCTAAGTCTCAATGCCACACTTCATTTAATTGATGTCGATAACGGTTATGATGCTTTTTCACTAGACAGAAATCGTACGACCTTATCCGACCAACCTGGCTTTGATAGACAAAAAAGTCAAGCATTGGCGATGACCGCCGATTATCAAGGGCTGAGTTGGGCTAATTTGCAACTTCAAGCGACGGCCCTCGATGCAGACCTTGCCTATGGTTATGATGAAGACTGGAGTTATGTGGGTATCGCTCCAGATTGGGAATATTCGTCTACCGACACCTATTTTCGAACACGCAATGATAAAAGTGTACAAGCGAAGCTGAGCAGCAAATCTAGGGTCGATAATGCCTGGTTGCTTGGCTTTTATTACGCCGATAAAGACGAGGATCTTGAACGTTTTTATACTTACAGTGATGTGTTTACTAGCCAAGTTGTCAGACAAGATAGCGCTTTGTTTGCACACTATAAGTATGTATTAAGTGATAGCCAGTGGTTAACAACGAGTTTGCGACTCGCTTCTCAAACCTTTGATTACCTAGACAGTCAAGCCATTGAGCAACACTTAGACCACAACGATTGGGGCGCAGAGCTCAGTTATCATCAGCAGGTTAACGCCAATACCATGCTTTACCTTAGTGGATTACGCAGTTATAAAATGGGCGGTGTTAATGGGCAGGCATTAAGTAAAGCCTACGATGAGGGACTGGAATCCTTTCAACAAATCCTATTAGACAACCCTACGTTTGGCGCAGAGTCTTTGCTAGGTACTGAATTTGGTGTAAAAGGCACGAATAACGATGGCAGTTTAAGTATAGATTTTAACGTTTTTTATCAATGGCGCGAAGATATTCAATATAAAAACTCTTTTGTACAGGATCAGTCGTTTGTTGATTTTTACGATAACGCGGCCAGTGGCACTAATTACGGTATAGAAACCAATATCACTGCACTCCTGTCTGACAATGTTGACGTATTTTTAAGTTTAGGTTGGCTTCAGACAAACATTAAAGATATTACCCGTCGGGTAGGGGATGAATTTGAAACCCTTAAAAATCGTCAACAGCCCCATGCGCCGAGTTATCAAGTTAATGCGGGTCTCAACTGGCAATTGAGTGACAATATTAGTTGGTTGATAGAAGTGGATGTTAAGGATGATTTTTATTACTCATTTGCTCACGATCAACGCTCAGACCAACAGACAATTGTACACAGCAGTGTCAGTTATGAGTTAGGTGATTGGTTATTTAGTGTTTATGCTCGAAATATTTTCGACCAAGAGTATGCCAATAGAGGTTTCTATTTTGGTAACGACCCGAGAGACGAATATGCGCCCCACACTTATGAACAATTTGGTGAACCGCGCCGTCTCGGCGTGAGCCTTAAGTACGATTTTTAGACAATATTGCTAGGGTGAGTCAAAGAGACTCCCCCAAATATTTATTAATTTTAGGATTGCAAAATGAAACTGGTAGCTGAAATTTCTTTATATCCATTAAACCTCGATTATATACCCCCCATTCAAGCTTTTATTGATAGGCTAAATACCTATCCTCAACTTGAGGTACTTACGTCCATGACAAACACGATAGTGAGGGGAGACTATTTACCGACTATGCAGATCTTGGCTGAAGAAATGCAAAGAAGTCATCAGGAAATAGGCCAAGCTATTTTTGTGTGTAAATTTCTCAATGGTGACAACATGAGTTCACAAAACTGATGGATCAAATCTTCAATCAGTTATTACTGCAATTGAGCACTCAGTCATGGCTAGAAGCCGTGGCTGTGATCTTAGCCCTATTTTATGTGTGGCTTGCTGCTGAGCAGAGTATCTGGTGTTGGCCTTGCGCTTTAGTTAGTACAGCGCTCTATAGCTATGTATTTTGGGAGGTTACGTTACCGTTTCATGCCCTACTCAATGCCTATTATTTGTTAATGGCGATTTATGGCTGGCAGCAGTGGCAAAAAAACAGTGGCAAAGATGTCAGCATTCAAAGTTGGCCAATAAAACACCATGTATGGTCTATTTTTTTATTAACGGTTTTTAGCCTGATCATAAGCGCAGTAGGCTCATCTATATTTGATACGGAGTATTTATATCTTGATGCCTTTATCACGGTATTTAGCGTTTTTACCACGGTATTAGTTGCTCGAAAAGTAAGAGAAAATTGGCTCTATTGGATCGTCATTGATGCGGTAGCGGTTTATTTATATCTCGCAAAAGGTCTGGTTCTTACGGGTCTGCTGTTTGTTATCTATAGCTTGTTTGCAATATATGGCTACATGCAGTGGAGCAAAAAAAAAGCCGATAATTATGGCCGCTCAACGGCCATAAAGAGTTAAGCAGTGGAGACCATAATAGCCAGAGTCATTGATGAGCTAATACCGATATTAGGTGAGGGTCTTAGGGTGAGCCCTATTCTCGGCGGAGCCGTGAACCTTAGCTTTTGTGTTGTACAGAATGAACACCCTTACTTTCTGAAATTGTTTGATTCTCGTGGTGCGGATTTGCTCGATCGGCCACGCTTATTTTTACAGCAACAAACCTTAGCCAAAAAAAACTTAGCTCCTGAACCTATCTATTTATCACAAAAATGTGATTTTCAATTAGACCAATGGACTGATAATCAAAGTCTACAGCAAAGCCAGTTGAGTAATATCCAGCAGTGTCAACGCTTAGCACGTTCATTAAATAAAATACATCAAAGCGATGTTACCTTACCCAAACTTGAACTATACAAGGACTGGCAGCAATATTTGCGCAAAAGTAATATTTTGTTGAGTACTTCTCAACAAACAGAACTGCAAACCTTGCTCGTTTATTGGCAACAAGAATGTGAGCAATGGAGTGCTCTATGCCACAATGATTTGTCATTCTCACATGTACCGATAGACGAGAGTGGGGTGATTTTTGATTGGGAATATGCAGCCCTCAACAGCCCTTATTTCGATATTGCTTCTTGTTGCGTAATAAATTTTCTCAATGAGGGTGATAAAGAGATACTCATTCAGGAATATACCAAAATTGGGGGCTTAGACCCGCAGTCTGTCAGGACTAAGGTGGCGAATATGATACCTCTGGTGAATAAAACCTATGAGTTGTGGCAGCTCGCCTTTGCACAATAATTAACTTTGCTTACGTTTTTTGCATAAAAAATAAGCGTTTGATGTTTAGTTTACTAATAGTAGGTTAAAAGCACTTTACCTTTATTTAAGCATCAGTATAATTCAGCGGCTCAGCAGGGGTGTAGTTCCAATGGTAGAACAGCGGTCTCCAAAACCGATGGCTGGGGGTTCGAATCCCTCCACCCCTGCCAATTTCCCACGTGTTATCTTCGACTTCTCTCTTCGCTAGTTAATGTTATGCTTATCGTCCATTGAAAAACCGTTATGGAGACAGTTTGCTTACTATGTTATCTGATTATCAGCGTGCAGTATTAACAGAACTCGGTGTCATGTGTTGGCAATCTCAACAAGCTGCAACAGACTTAAAAGTAAGTGGTGAACTGGCTAAGACAATGTCGTCTCATGAAGAGCATCAAGGGACTGAGAGTCATAAAGCAGCGGTGCAAAGCAAAGCACTGGAAAAGATTAGCCAACTAAAGCAGAAACAAGAAAGTGTCTCCTATACAGGTCAGATTATTTGTCTATTTGCTGTAACTGAGCCTTTGCCTAATTTAGTGCTCGATATACTGACTGCCATGGGATTAGAAAACATGCCCAAACTGCAGTTAACCAGTGAGCAAGTAAAGCAGGCTAAAGATTATGCCTTATGTTGGTCAATGGGTGATGAAGCCTTCAGCTTATCTGCCAATAAATTACTGACACCACCCATTCATTCTTTAAGGGATGGCAAGCTGAAAAAGCAATTGTGGGGTTTAATTCAGCAGATGCCACATGCAGCAGTTTGACAATGTAAAAGTTATGTTTGAAGCGATAACGCCACAAAATGCGCAAACATCTTTCGAACTGCATAGTGAAGTTCAGTTTAAACCTTGGTCAAAAACGGTATTTATTGACTGTCTGACTCCTCCCTATTTTGCCAATCAATTAAACATAGCTGGGCAGTTGCAAGGTTATTACATTGGTTTACAGGTATTAGATGAAATCACATTAATGGACATTGCTGTTGCTCCAACATTACAGGGGCAGGGCTTGGGTAAACAAATTTTAAGCCATTTTATGCAACAGTGCCGATTACGTCACGGGGCTGAAATTTGGTTAGAAGTGCGTGAATCTAATACTGTTGCACAGCACTTATATAGCAAGTTTGGTTTTGAACTGATTGAAAAACGTAAGAGATATTATCAAACTGAATCGGGCACTGAGTCAGCCATTATTATGCGGCTGTCTTTGACCGCTAAAATTGGCGAAGAGTAAGATAAGCAAGACGTGGATGGTGTTAACGGAGCAAGTTAGGTCAAGATGCTCCGTTTAACCGTTATACAAAACTTAGCGTCTTGCTGAACTAATATTTAGTGGCTCACTACTATCTTGTCTCTCAAGTGCTAATTTTACGAATTTAGAAGAGTTAAAGTTACAACCAACGCACATCGCAATAAACTGATTCATGCCTGGACTGCCGACATTTTTTTCCCAATTTTCATAAGTTTTACGGGTTTTAACATTGGCTAATTTCGCCATTTTTACTGTGGTTAAACCTGCTTCCAAACGCATTTTTCTTAGATCACTACCAGTAATATACATATTTATTCCTATTTATAAGTGAAACAACAATAGAGCCCAGTACATTACGATTTCTTGGCAGCTCTATATTCTTTTTTCGAATTTAGTGTAGAGCAACAAATGTGGATTGAATTCCACATGGTAAAAAATACTAGCTAAATTAGATAAGCATCTGAAAAATATAGGTAAATAATTTTCTTACTGTCTATGCGAAGTTAAATATGCAAAGTCTCACTGCTTGAGTGAGACATTTCGCTATGTTATTTTTTTGCGCTTAATTTAAGCCATTGTCTAGTTGAGCGCAGGGCTCAGGCAAGTTGCATAGGCGGTTTTTGTTGGCCTTTACTCATGGCTAGCAATACCGGAGGCTTTTGTTGACCTTTGCTCATGGCTAGCAATACCGGTGGTTTTTGCTGGCCTTTGCTCATGGCTAGTAACACAGGTGGTTTTTGTTGACCTTTACTCATGGCAAGGTCTTGGTTTGCATATTTGATCGGTAATAAAACGCTAGTAGATAAAGTTAGTGCAGCAGAAATAAGTATAGTCGTGGCAAGTAGTTGCATAAAATGTTCTCTTATAATGGTTATCGATTAAAGCGAATTTTTCGCCCCAACCATTATGTACATTTTATGTTCAGTTGTAGAGGTTTAAGCTTTTAATAATCTCGGGAGTAAGTGCTTATAACTTTCATTAAAGGTGGCCCATATTGCAAACATGCCAATAGCATGCATTAAAAACGGGTAAGAGTAGTAGATGATAAGTACATTTGAATAACCTAGAATATGCCTTGCTAGGTATTCAAGCAAGGCGGCAGACTGGATGATTACTGTAGTACCCATAAGCCGGTAAATAATCCAATCTAGTTGGGTTGAAGATGCTTTGGAGGGGAAATATCTATCGACCAATTCAAGTCTAGAAAATATCAGATAACGACCGAATAAATTGCTGATCATTAACGTGACGTGCCAGTAAATTTCTGGTGCCGGATAGTCAACAATATACCAGTAAATTTCAGCGCCTATTACTGATGCTAATATTGCTGCAACATATTTTGCGATGGGATCAAAGCGTAAATAAAAAGTAATAGCGATCGCAAGTAAATATAATAACTCTTTAATGGTAATCGCATTTTCTAGGCCAAACCATGCCATCTCTTCGATACAACGCTGCAGTAATATAATAAGCAGGACACTGACGATGTTAATATTGCGATAACAGATTGCAGCGGTAAAAATCAGTATGCCAATAAACAAACGATCAAAAATGTAAGCATTGCCAAAGGTCATAATACCACCAGCAACAAACAGTCCTCCGAAAAGTGCCGTGAGCAATTGGGGCATATAAACGCGGGCAAACATTAGCTAAGTTTAAAACCGAAATAATCCATAACTGCAGAAAAGAAAGACTCGCGTGTTTGTTGTGATGCTTTTTGACGACAAACTGACCACCACTTACTAATAATCTCAACACCGATATTATTCATAGTTTCTGGTTTTTCATTTTCTATCGCTGAAACAGTTTCTCGGCTAATTCCTACTCGAAAAGCCAGCTCTTCTTGCGTATATCCAGCTTCTTTGCGCAGAGCTTTTAGCTGTGTACCACTAAATTTCTTGTTAGGTGACATTGTGATGGTTCCATTTAGTGAATTGACTAGATAATGCGCTAGGTAAAAAAATTACCTAATTTTGACTATAAATTAATCTAGGAATTGAGTAAACAAAAAACTGCTATAAATATGTCGGTAAAATAGCCATCAGGGGATTATTTTGTGGTTTAAAGTCGTTATTTTTCGCAAAATCAATAAGACTGAATTAAAAAGCCTAAAGCCTTGATAAAGTTTATTAATGCTTTTGCTAGAGGGGGGGCTAAGTACATAAATTCGTGTATAATCCGCGGCCAATTAGTGTTTGAACTGCCATTTTTGAGTTTATCGTCCCATGACATATTTGCATGAAGTTAATAAACGCCGCACCTTTGCGATCATTTCGCATCCGGATGCGGGTAAAACCACTATCACTGAAAAAGTACTGTTATACGGCAACGCTTTGCAAAAAGCGGGGACCGTAAAAGGTAAAAAATCGGGACAGCATGCTAAGTCAGACTGGATGGACATGGAAAAAGAGCGGGGGATTTCAATTACCACTTCTGTTATGCAGTTCCCCTATAAAGAATCGTTGATTAATTTGCTCGATACGCCAGGACATGAAGATTTCTCCGAAGATACCTATCGTACTTTAACTGCCGTTGATTCCTGTCTAATGGTTATTGATGCTGCCAAAGGGGTTGAGGCACGGACCATTAAATTAATGGAAGTGACACGTTTACGTGATACGCCGATTATTACCTTCATGAATAAAATGGATCGTGATACACGGGACGCTATTGATTTACTTGATGAAGTTGAAGACGTACTGAAAATCAAATGTGCACCTATCACCTGGCCCATTGGCATGGGTAAAGAATTTAAGGGTGTTTATCACATTCTCCTCGACGAAACCTTTTTATATAAAAGTGGCCATGGGCATATCATCCAAGAAGTGCGTTCGATCAAAGGTATCGACAATCCTGAGCTAGATAAAGCGATTGGTATTTATGCGCAAGAGCTACGGGATATGTTAGAACTAGTAAAGGGGGCCTCACACGAGTTTAATCAAGAAGAATTTATTGCTGGTGAATTAACCCCTGTGTTCTTTGGTACTGCCATGGGTAATTTTGGGGTAGATCATATGTTGGATGGTTTGGTGGACTGGGCACCAATGCCACAAGGACGCAAAACCAGCGAACGTGACGTTGTTGCCACTGAAGAAAAATTCAGTGGTTTTGTCTTTAAAATCCAAGCCAACATGGATCCTAAACACCGCGACCGGATCGCCTTTTGCCGCATCGTTGCTGGAAAGTATCAAAAAGGCATGAAGATGTTTCAAAGCCGTATCAGTAAAGAGGTGAGGATCTCTGATGCCTTGACTTTTTTAGCCGGTGACAGAGAGTTACTTGAAGAGGCTTATGCGGGCGATATTATTGGTTTACACAATCATGGCTCCATTCAAATCGGTGATACCTTTACTTCGGGTGAAAATTTCCGCTTTGCAGGTATTCCTAATTTTGCACCAGAGTTATTTAAACGTATTCGTTTGCGCGACCCCTTAAAACAAAAACAACTGTTGAAAGGCTTGATTCAGTTATCAGAAGAGGGGGCAGTGCAGCTGTTTCGTCCCTTGCAAAACAATGATTTGATAGTTGGTGCGGTGGGCGTGTTGCAGTTTGACGTGGTGGTAGCCCGTTTAAAAGGTGAATATAACGTCGACGCTATGTATGAGCATGTTAACGTTTCAACCGCCGTTTGGGTTACTTGTAAAGATGAGCGTAAATTAGAAGAGTTCCGCAATAAAGCGGAGGCAAACTTGGCCTTAGATGGTGGCGATAATCTAGCCTACATTGCGCCTACCATGGTCAACTTATCGCTGGCTAAGGAACGCTATCCCGAGATTGCATTCCATACGACCAGAGAGCATTAACGAGTAGCGAATTCCCCGGTGGAATTTTAACCACATAAAGTGAACACTAAAGTATGAATTTACAGCGTTTTTTATTAGATAAATTTAGACAAGCGGTGGCCAAAATAGGCGCGCCAACGGATACTGCTTTGCCCTTGAGTCGCAGTACACGCCCCGAGTTTGGTCATTATCAATTTAATGGCGCGATGGCTCTGGCAAAGCGTATGAAGTTGCCACCCAGAGAGGTGGCGCAACAGATAATTGATGTTTTGGAATTATCAGATGAAGTCGAAAAGTTAGACATTGCTGGCCCAGGATTTATTAACATACATTTGAATATGCAGTGGGTAGCTTCATTATTAGAACAAGCTAGTCAAAGTGAGCGCTTAGCAATTGAAGCCAATTTGCCTCAAACTGTTGTGGTTGATTATTCCGCCCCAAACTTAGCCAAAGAAATGCATGTGGGTCATTTGCGCAGCACCATTATCGGTGATGCCGTGACTAAAACCCTAGAATTTATGGGCAGTAAGGTAATACGCCAAAATCATATGGGTGATTGGGGCACGCAGTTTGGTATGTTGTTGGCTCATCTCAATGATAAATTGGCGGCTAATCAGGTCGCTGAAACCGCATTGTCCGATTTAGAAGATTTTTACCGTCAAGCAAAAGTACGTTTTGACAATGAAGAAGGTTTTGCCGATAGAGCGCGCGAATATGTGGTTAGATTACAAAGTGGTGATGCCCAGTGTTTGCAACTTTGGCAGAACTTTATCGACGTGTCGATTGCTCATAGTGAAGATGTTTACCGTAAGTTAAATGTGAGCCTTACCCGTGAAGATGTGATGGGTGAAAGCGCCTACAACCCTGATTTAGCTAAAGTGGTGGCTGAATTAAAATCTTTAGGTATTGCTGTTGAAGACCAAGGGGCTCAGGTGGTTTTTCTGCATGAGTTAGCGGACAAAGAAGGTACGCCAGCCGTTTATATCATTCAAAAATCAGGTGGCGGGTATTTGTACGCCACAACCGATTTAGCTGCAATACGTTATCGTAACAAGGTATTGGCTGCGGATAGAACATTAATTTTTACTGATGCTCGTCAAGCTTTGCATTTTAAACAAACAGAGTTAGTGGCGCGCAAAGCTGGATTTATCACCCCAGAGCAAAGTTACGAACATTGTCCCTTTGGTATGATGTTAGGCAATGATGGCAAACCCTTTAAAACACGGACCGGCGGTACGGTTAAATTAGCCGAGTTGTTGGACGAAGCGATTGAAAGGGCAGAGAAGCTGATTAATCAGCGTGAATCTGAATTAAGTGAGCAAGAGCGTAAAGACATTGCCCATAAAGTAGGCATCGGTGCGGTCAAATATGCTGATCTAAGTAAAAATCGCACAACAGATTATATTTTTAATTGGGATTCTATGCTCAGCTTTGAAGGTAATACTGCGCCTTATTTGCAATATGCCTTTACTCGAGTACAAAGTATATTTCGTAAAGCCCAACAGTATTTACAAAACAATGCGGCTAACATCCAGCTGCTTGAAAGCCAAGAAAAAGCCTTGGGCATTAAATTACTGCAGTGTTCTGAAGCACTTAATCAAGTGAGCCAAGAGGCTACGCCACACGTACTCTGTACATATTTGTATGAACTAGCCAGTTTGTTTATGAGCTTTTACGAAGCTTGTCCGATATTAAAAGAGGGCATAAGCGATGACGTAAAAGGCAGTCGTTTGATGTTAGCTAAGTTAACGGCCAGTACCCTCAAGCTTGGTTTGGACCTTCTGGGTATTGATACAATGGAAAAAATGTAAGGTATAGTTAAGTGACTATGAATAGTAATACGATGATTTTTTACAAGATAAGGAGATAAATGATGATCAGAATTTTGGCCTTTGCAGGCAGTGCACGTAAAGATTCATATAATAAAATCATTTTGAAAATCGCCGTGCAAGGAGCGATAGATGCGGGCGCTAAGGTAACCCTATTAGATTTAGCTGATTTGCCCTTGCCTTTGATGGATGAAGACTTAGAGAAACAATCAGGTATTCCCGCCAATGCATTAAAGTTTAAACAGCTATTGAAGGAGCACGATGGTTTTTTAATCGCTTCTCCTGAGCATAATAGTGCTTATAGTGCCTTATTAAAAAATACCATTGACTGGGCTTCAAGACGTGCTGAAGGTGAAAAACCGCTAGAAGGTTTTAGCCATAAAGTTGCAGGTATTATGGCGGCCAGTCCCGGTGCTTTAGGCGGCTTACGTGGTTTAGTGCCCCTGCGTATGCTACTTGAAAATATTGGGGTTATGGTATTGCCTAACCAAAAAGCGGTTGCCAAAGTGTCTGCCTTGTTGACCGAAACGGGCATCATAGATGACGAACAAACCATTGCTGGTTTGAAACGTATTGGCAAAGAGTTAGTTGAAACCTTAGCCAAATTGAACCGCTAAATATTGGTTTTTTCGCCTCGGTATCTGCTGCAAAGTGAGTACTTAGGCGAGTGTTATATCTTAATTTATTTTGGCTCTGTCAAAAAGCCGTAAAATCCGCTAACATTCGCGCCCTAAAATCGTAATCAATTATGCAGCTTAGCTATCAATTTTATGTTTGAAATCAATCCAGTAATTAATACCCTTGCCGACGTCAGACTACGTGCAGAGTCACTTAGGGGGTATCTTTGACTACGACCTCAAAAAAGAGCGTCTAGAAGAAGTTAATCGTGAATTAGAAAGTGCCGACGTTTGGAATAATCCTGAACGCGCGCAAAATCTAGGCAAAGAAAAAGTGGCCTTAGAATTAGTGGTTGAAACCATTGATAATCTGAGCCAAGGCAGTGAGGACGTAGAGGGTTTGCTTGAGTTAGCGCAAGAAGCAGAAGATCAAGAAACCTTTGATGAAGCGCAAAAAGAACTTGAAGATCTCGTTGTTCAACTAGAAAAACTAGAGTTCAGGCGCATGTTTTCTGGCCCCAATGACATTAACCATGCCTATTTAGATATTCAATCTGGCTCAGGCGGCACCGAAGCGCAAGATTGGGCTAACATGATCCTGCGCATGTATTTACGTTGGGGTGATGCCCATGGCTTCAAACCTGAGTTAATGGAAGTGTCAGACGGTGATGTTGCGGGTATCAAAGGCGCCACCATTAAATTTACCGGCGAATATGCCTTTGGTTGGTTACGCACAGAAACAGGCGTACACCGTTTAGTTCGAAAATCCCCCTTTGATTCTGGCAATAGACGCCATACCTCGTTTGCATCGGTATTCGTCTACCCTGAAATTGATGACGATATTGAAATAGAGATCAATCCCTCTGACTTAAGGATTGATACGTATCGTGCCTCTGGTGCAGGCGGTCAGCACGTTAACCGAACGGATTCTGCGGTGCGTATCACCCATTTACCCACCAATATCGTGGTGCAATGTCAAAGCGATCGTTCTCAGCATAAAAACAAAGATCAAGCCTTTAAACAGTTAAAAGCTAAGCTATACGAACATGAAATGCACAAACAAAATGTTGAAAAGCAAGCCATGGAAGACAGTAAATCAGATATTGGTTGGGGCAGCCAAATTCGCTCATATGTGTTAGATGATGCACGTATTAAAGATTTACGTACCGGTGTTGAAACCCGTAATACCCAAGCAGTATTAGACGGTGATCTTGATAAATTTATTCAAGCCAGCTTAAAGTCTGGTTTGTAAACACGTAGCTAATTATATTCTAGGAAAGTCGATGACTGAACACCAACAAGACGAAAATAAACTGATCGCTGAGCGTCGCGCTAAACTTGCTCATATTCGCCAAACGTGCAAATCAAACGGATTTCCCAATGACTTTAGACGGGAGTTTTACAGTGCTGATTTGCAAGCTGAGTTTGGTGAGCAAGAAAAATCTGAGCTCGAATCTTTAGGTAAAGTGGTGAGTATTGCTGGTCGGATATTGGCCAAACGTGGGCCGTTTCTGTTGTTGCAAGATATGTTGGGACGTATTCAGTCCTATGCCTCAAAAGACACCCAAGCCGACATCAAAACTCGCTACGGTACCTTGGACATTGGCGATATTATTGGTGTAAAAGGTGAGTTACACAAATCCGGTAAAGGTGATTTGTACGTTAATATGAGCGAGTATCAATTACTCACTAAGTCCTTACGTCCATTACCAGAAAAATTCCATGGTTTAGCAGATCAAGAAACCAAGTATCGTCAGCGGTATGTCGATCTGATCACTAATCAACATACTCGTGATACCTTTCTTATTCGCAGTAAAATTGTCAGCGGTATTCGTAATTTCTTAACGCAACGCAACTTTTTGGAAGTTGAAACGCCGATGTTACAGGTGATACCCGGCGGTGCAACAGCCAAACCTTTTGTAACCCATCATAATGCTTTGGATATCGATATGTATTTACGTGTCGCACCAGAGTTGTATTTAAAGCGCTTAGTGGTCGGTGGTTTTGAAAGGGTGTTCGAAATAAACCGAAATTTCAGAAATGAAGGTCTATCTACCCGCCACAACCCAGAATTTACCATGTTAGAGTTTTATCAGTCTTATGCTGATTATCATGATTTGATGGACTTAACTGAGGAAATGTTGCGCACGTTGGCTCAAGACATTCTTGGCAGTGCGATTATCAAAAACACCGTCAAGGACAAAGAAGGTAACGTTGTGCTTGAAAAACACTACGACTTTGCTCAGCCTTTCGCGCGTTTGTCGATGAACCAAGCCATTATTAAATACTGGCCTGAAGCAAATGTTGTGGCGATAAATGATCCTGAAAATCATCTAGCTGAGCTAAAGGCGATGGCTAAGCAGCTGCGTATCAAAGAACCTGCAGTGGATGGTATCTGGGGCGCGGGTAAATATCTGTGTGAAATATTTGAAGCCACCGCAGAAGAAAAACTTGACCAGCCTACTTTTATCACCGCTTATCCGTGGGAAGTATCGCCCTTGGCTAGACGCAATGATGATAATAGCTTTGTCACTGACCGTTTTGAGTTTTTTGTTGGCGGTCGTGAATTAGCCAACGGGTTTTCCGAGTTAAATGACCCTGAAGATCAAGCTGAACGCTTTAGTAAAC
>Ga0163215_100540_pt1 | contig 58329 bp, 53 predicted proteins | sample SynspAceP_FD_185934 | JGI IMG/M metagenome (GOLD analysis project Ga0163215, IMG submission 185934) | Saline lake microbial communities from Ace Lake in Antarctica - Synechococcus sp. Ace-P (Hybrid Assembly) | ecosystem: Environmental > Aquatic > Non-marine Saline and Alkaline > Saline | place... | reverse complement strand
TAATATTTTTGTAGCTATGGAAGGGAAAATATATGATAAATCCAACGCCAGCAGAATTAGAAATTCTTAATGTACTGTGGAATTTGCACGAAGCCACAACCCAAGTGGTCAATAATCATTTGAATGAAAAACGTAGGGTAGGTTACACCACGACGCTCAAAACCATGCAATTAATGGCAGAAAAGGACATTCTAGGTAGACGAAAGGAAGGGAAAAGCCATGTTTACTTTCCTTTGATTACCGAGCTAAACACCAAAAACAATATGTTAGACCGTTTTATTACTCATACTTTTGGCGGTAGTTCTAGCCAATTGGTGATGCAATTATTAGGTAATAAATCTGTTAGCCAAGATGAAATCAATGAAATAAAAACATTTCTAGCACAATTAGAGGGGCAGAATAATGGATAAATTAAGCGCACTAATTGATAGTAATGTGATCTATGCCCTTGGTTGGACTTTGCTGCATTCACTTTGGCAATGTTTGGTGGTTTATGTTGTTTTACGGATCAGTTTAAAAATAAGCCAAAATTACGCACCGGCAGTACGCTATTTGCAATGTTTAGCGGCGTTATGCCTTTGTGTCATGATCACTATCTTTACCTTTGTGGAGAACTACCAAAATATTAACCATGCTAGTGCTTTTTTGTCTGCAAACCCATCTACTCTAGTATTTAGCGAAGGGGGAAGTTGGTGGACTGCTGTATTTAAGTTAATTAATCCATGGTTAGATGGCATTGTTCTAATCTGGGCCCTGGGTGTATTGCTGCATTTAAGCGTCTATTTAAAAGCGTTTGTTCATTTGCAAGGGCTGAGGCGTCATGCAACGGAAATCGTGCCCAAAGAATGGCAACAAAAACTCAGTCGTTTAACTCAGCGTATTGCCGTTAAACGTCAAGTCACATTTAAACTGTCTAAAGACGTGTTGGTACCTTGTGTTATTGGCCATGTTAAACCTCTAGTTTTGCTACCTGTGGCTATTTTTACACAGGTGCCCTGCGAACAAATCGAAGCTATTGTGTTACATGAATTAGCGCATATTAAACGAGCAGACTTCTTGATAAACGTGCTGCAATGTTTAGCTAAGGCCGTGTTTTTCTTTAATCCAAGTATGGTGTTCATTAACCGTTTGGTTGATGAAGAACGAGAAAAAGCCTGTGACGATTTAGCCGTTTCGGCGTGTGGTGACCCGTTGTTATTTGCTCATAGTCTGAGTCGCTTTGCACAAGTGACACCCCACAGTCAGTTGGTCATGGCGGCCAATAAAGACCGTTATTTTATCTTATCTAGAGTAAAACGTTTGTTTGATAAACGCTCTGGTTTGAGCGGAAGTACTGAACGATTGGTGGCGGTTATTAGCATTTTGTTGATGGCTTTAACAGTCAATGTGAGTGCTGCGAAAGAACCTCAATTGCCGGCACAAGCCAAATTTGCTGAGGAACAAGGCCTTATCAAACAAAATAGGCCGCCAGCAGATGTCGTATTTGAAACTAGTCACGCCGAACAAAGCGAGCAGCCCATCGATAAGCAGGATGAAGTGCAAACCCCACAAGTTTTAGCTGTCAACGATATGGGTGACAATACAGAGCAAAAAAACACAAGTCAGCTATTTGATGAGATAAGTGGTAATCAAACTAAGGTGGGCTCGACGGGTGAGCAGGCTGCGCCTGACGAGTTTATCTTAGCGGCCATCACTCAAAGCGATAGGTCAATGACCCTGGATGATGAGCCTGAAGCAAGTGACGTAGTCAATCAACTAAGCGCTAGCACAGATTATCTTATATCAAAAAGCCAAGAGGCGGAACCGGATAAACCTCTTCAAAAGAGTCCAAGTTCCTCAACTAATAGTGCTTATCATGCAGCCAATACCGTGTTTAACCGCTTTATCATGTCTAATGTCCATGTTTTAGACAAATATCAGGACATTGCGTTTTTACCCTTGGATTGGCAACAACTGCAAATAGAATCAAACTTGGTTAATTTTGTCGAAAAAACAAATATATACTTACCAGAATTGCAAGGCAGTATAGTGGAAACGTTAGTCATTGATGGGGGCCTTCCAGTTGCAACTGAAAGTAGGCCCACCTTAAATGCGCAACTGCGTTTAAAAAATCTAGAGCATAGAAACTACAGAGTCTATTGTTTGCCAAAGGGGCGAGCTGATATGAAACAATTTTGTGTCTACTCGAATCGAATAATTCTCTATTTCGATGTGGTATTGAGTGATTCAATTACGGGAAACAAACTTGCGTTGGCGGACAATATTGTGAGCTTTGATTCAGAAAAAGATCTGAACTTGGGCGCTATCAATATGTATTGGGGAGCCAGTGTACAAGAGACGTATTGGGATTTAGTTATTGCCAAAATAAAACAGGATTTGAAAACCACGATTGCTCAAATTCAAATTTCATCATTGTGACGGTGTTCATACTCTTCAAATAGGAAGAGTGAAGAGCCTTATTAGTCATGGCTATTAACTAAAAAAAGGCCTCAAGAGAGGCCTTATAAAATAAACGAACGAGGGACACAATCGCTTGTTTACGGGACACTACAAAAACGATATTAACCAAATAAAATGCGGTTAACCTGATTTTCTAATAATTCTTGCTGACCACTAACGTGCTTAGGTTGGATATTACTTTTGGCAGCAAAGTCAGCTAAGGTCGCTAAGCTGTGCTCGCCATTTTGAATGGCCTTGCCTAAGTTACCATTCCAACCCGCATAACGTTTTTTAACGAAATCAGCTAGGAAGTCATTTTCAAGAATGGCAGCGGCTTTGCGTAAGGCCAATGCTAAGTGATCCATGCCACCAATATGCCCGTGGAACATATCAGCTGGATCAGAACTCTGACGACGTAACTTACAATCAAAGTTCATGCCACCTGTGGTGAATCCACCGGCTTTTAATATTTCATACATCACTAAGGTTAGTTCGGGCACATCTGTGGGAAATTGGTCAGTATCCCAACCTAATTGCGCATCGCCTCGGTTAGCATCTAAGCTACCAAAAATACCCAAAGAAACTGCAGTGGCTACTTCATGGTGGAATGAATGGCCAGCTAATGTGGCATGGTTGGCCTCAATATTTACTTTGTATTCTTGCTCTAAGCCATATTGTTTAAGGAAGCCGTATACCGTTGCCGTATCGTAGTCGTACTGGTGTTTGGTTGGCTCTTGTGGTTTGGGTTCAATTAATAAAGCACCCTTGAAACCAATTTTATTTTTGTGCTCAACTACCAACTGCATAAAACGACCCAGTTGCTCACGCTCTTGTCGCAAGTCAGTATTTAGGAGAGTTTCATAACCTTCACGGCCTCCCCACAATACATAATTTTCTCCACCTAAACGCTTAGTGGCGTTCATAGCATGAAAAACTTGTGTTGCACCATAGGTATAGATTTCTGGGTCGGGGCTGGTAATGGCTCCGCCTGCGTAACGAGGGTGACTGAATAAGTTAGCCGTACCCCATAATAACTTCATGCCCGTTTCGGCTTGCTTTTGCTCAAGGACGTCGGTGATTTGTGCGAAGTTGTTGACATATTCTTTGATTGAGTTGCCGCCAGGTGCCACATCAGCATCATGGAAACAGTAATATGGTGCGCTTAATTTTGAGAAAAACTCAAAAGCTACATTGGCTTTTTCTTTAGCCCGTTGCATTTCGTCACCGGCTTGCAACCAAGGGCGTCCAAAAACCCCTTGGCCAAATACATCGCTACCATCCCAACAAAAGTTGTGCCAATAACATGAGGAAAAACGCAAATGTTCGGCCATGGTTTTACCCAAGATCACTTCACTTGGATTGTAATGGTGGAAGGCAAGCGGGTTAGTCGACTCGGTTCCTTCGTATTGGATTTTGGAAATATTTTTGAAATACTCAGCCATAAGGGGCTCCTAAAACGGTAAAAATTTTATTGCTTTGGTTAGCCTTATCATGCGTCTTCTATGCAAGGCTAACAATTATGTTTTCTTGATTAAGGGGTGTGCTTTTTATTGCTTTTTTGTTACTAACTTGTTTTTTTCTTTATTGCGGCCTCATCAGTGGCGCCAATTGAGCGTACAAGCCTTTGAACACTTTACGCCGAGCGACTAACAATGCTACGCGTCGTGTCTCAGGCTCAAAGACACTTTCCAGAGCAGGTTGCGGGCATATTTGCTGTAAATTTTTATCGGTATCAATGGCCAGTTGCGCCAAGCGTGCCGCACCTAAGCCCGGACCGACATCACCCCCTGTGCGATAATTGACTGGCCGTTGTAATACGTCAGCCAATAATTGTCGCCAGTATTGGCTTTTCGCACCGCCGCCGATTAAGGTGATTTCTTGCGCCTGTCCACCGGCCTGATGCAAGGCTTCAACCCCGTCGGCAAAGGCAAAACTAACGCCTTCCAATACACTGTATGTTAAGTTTACTTGAGCGGTAGAATGACTTAGTCCAAAAAATGTACCACTGGCAAAAGGGTTGTTATGCGGAGTGCGCTCGCCACTTAAATAAGGTAGAAAAACAGGGCAATGATCAAGATTGATTTCGCTATTATCAAGTTCATCTAATAGTTCTTGAACTGGACGTAAGGCAATATTATCGGCAAACCACTGTAAACAACTCGCCGCACTCAGAATAACTGACATCAAATGCCAGGTATTAGGCAATGCATGACAAAAACTGTGCACCGCGGATTCGGGATTGGCGCTAAAACCTTCTGTAACCGCAAAATAGACACCTGATGTACCGAGTGACAGCATGGCTTGGCCTGGTTTTACAATACCTACCCCCACTGCTCCGGCAGCATTGTCGCCACCACCGGCAACAACTGGAATAGCAGATAGATTCCAGCGTTGTGCAATATCACTTTTTAACTTACCGGTGATCTGTGAGCCTTCATATAAACGTGGCATATGTGATTCATCTAAACCACAAGCAGCCAGTAAACCTGTGTGCCATACGCGATTTTTAACGTCTAACCACATGGTGCCAGAGGCGTCTGACATGTCAGACGCATAATCCCCTGTGAGTAATAAACGTAAATAATCTTTAGGTAGCAGTACTTTGGCGATACGGGCAAAATTTGCCGGCTCGTATTGTTTGAGCCATAGCAGCTTAGGTGCAGTAAATCCCGGCATCATGATATTGCCTGTGATCTCCCGAGAATCCGCAACTAAGGCCTCAAGTTCTTGGCACTGAGCTTCGCAGCGCCCGTCATTCCACAAAATAGCTGGCCGAATTATTTGGTCGTTGTCATCTAATAAGGTTGCACCGTGCATTTGGCCAGATAAGCCAAGTCCAAGTACCTGTGACAGGTCATGTTTTGTACTGAGTTTATCCATGGCATCACAAAAGCCTGTCCACCAATCACGAGGATTTTGTTCCGACCAAAGTGGTTTGGGGCGACTGACTTCAAAGCTACTTGAGCTACTATCTACAATCTCTCCTTTGGTGTTTGTTAACACAATTTTAATACCAGAGGTGCCAAGGTCGATGCCTAAATACATAATAAGTCCTCAGAAAATTTTTATAGATACTAGCAGAGAGTTAATATTTTAAAGAGCTACAGGATTAATTACGAAATTAAATAACTAAATATCATAATAAACCTACTGGCTTACATTATTGCCATATGTAACAATAATGTTGCAAAATACTAAAAAACATAAATCCGATTGTTGGAGTCACTATGTATCAAGCTCGACACAGTATAAGTCTGTTATTCAATGCCAATAAAGTCTATGACCGTCAAGTTATTGAAGGTATCGGTCATTATCTACAATCTTCAAAAGTGGACTGGGATGTCTATCTGGAAGAAGACTTTTTAGCCCGCCTTGAACATATTGAGGAGTGGAGTGGTGATGGAATTATTGCAGACTTTGATGACCCCGCTATTCAAGCAGCCATGCATAATGCCAAAGTTCCTGTTATTGGCGTCGGGGGCTCGTATATCAATGAGCAGGATTATCCCGATGTACCTTATGTGGCTACTGATAATTATGAAGTGGTTAAGTCTGCTTATGAGCATCTCAAGAAAAAAGGCTTAGAACGCTTTGCTTTTTATGGCTTGCCCTTAGACCAAACCCATCGGTGGGCGGTTGAGCGCGAGCGGGCCATGCTCAAATTGTGTAAAAGTGACGGTTATGATTGTTCAATTTATCGAGGCCATCCTACTCGCCCTGAAACGTGGCAATACACCATGAATCGGGTGAGCGATTGGATCCAAGGCCTGCCTAATCCTGTGGGGATTGTGTCAGTAACAGATGCACGGGCTCGGCATTTGCTGCAAGCATGTGAGCAAATTGGTAAATTAGTGCCTGATAATATCTCCATCGTTGGTATCGACGACGATGATATTGCGCGTTATTTGAGTCGAATTAGTCTGAGTAGTGTTACGCAAGGATGTTTTGATATGGGATTTCAAGCGGCTAAATTGTTACACCGTCATCTTGATAATCCCAATTTGAAGAGTAGACGAGTATTAGTGCCGCCAGTGGGTGTGTCTGAAAGGCAATCAACAGATTTTAAAGCACTCAAAGACCCTTATGTTATTCAGGCTATGCACTATATTCGGCAAAATGCCTGTCGTGGCATAAAAGTTGAGCAAGTATTAGATTATGTGGGAGTATCTCGTTCAAACTTGGAGCAACGATTCCGAGAAGAACGTGAGCATAGTATTCATACTGAAATTCACAATGAAAAACTGGCCAAGGCGTGTAAATTATTGGTCGAAGAGGACATTCCCACTAGTGAAGTCGCCCAAGTCTGCGGCTATCCGTCCTTGCAATATATGTATGCTGTTTTCAAAAAACACTATGATAAAACTCCTCGTGAATTTCGGGATGGATCATGTAAATAAGCACACTAAATATAGCGATAGACTAATAGTGCTAGTCTATCGTAGTCGCTTTAACGGGTTTCCTTGGTTTGCTTATTTAGAGGTAAATATTGGCTAAGAAACAGGGAAAGCTCGGCGGCTTTAAGGGGTTTAATCAGATAGTCGTTCATCCCTGCTTTTGTCGCCAATTGTTTGTCTTGTGCCATTGCATTGGCCGACAAACCACAAATAATCAGCTCGGTATAACCGCCTTCGCGCAGGGTTTTAGTCGCTTGGTATCCATCCATAATGGGCATTTGAATATCCATTAATACCAGATCATAGTGACTTGAACTCATTACCTGTTTTACGGCTTGGCGGCCGTCTTCGGCAATATCAAAAGTAAGGCCCATAAGCCTCAGCATTTCCCCAGCAACGGCCTGATTGATGAGATTATCTTCAACCAATAATAAGTGACCTTTAAATTGTTGGATAGTGCTTGTATGTTCTTGGCTGGTGAAATCGACACTATCATTTAACTTGAATAACTGTCCTAAAAACTGACAAGTTTGCGTCAATGTATAAGGATGGCTCAAACAGAGATAATCGGCGTTTTTAGTCAATGTATGGGCTAAATCACTGGGTTGCGATTCGGTAATAAAGCCAGTGTTTATCTTTAACTCCTGCAAACGGAGTAATTCAATGTGGTATCTTTGATAGCTGTTTTGGTCGGCGATATCCAGTGCAACTACATCGTCTTGATTCATACCCATTATTTGATTGTTCAATTCACTTAAAGGGAAACGTCGCAATTCAATCTGTAGAGATTCGACATACTCGTCTGGTAAATAACCGAGTGGCCCAGCACTAAAGTAAAATAATCGACCAATGGGCTTTTGTGGCATCTGTAATAGCAGCTGTTTTTTGGCAGCTAGTCCAAGGGGTAAAGATATTTTGAATTGACTCCCTTGGTTTTGTATTGATTCAGCAGTGATTTCACCATTCATTAATTTTACTAGTTGCTTAACTATGCTCAGACCCAAACCGGTTCCACCAAAGGTGCGACTAGTTGAGCCATCAGCTTGGGTAAATGCACTGAACACTTTTTCCAGCTGTTCTGCTGACATACCTATGCCGGTGTCGGCCACAGTGAGCTCAAGCATAACACTATCTGTAGTCTCATCAGGATGGAAATTCACCGAAATATTCACCATCCCCTCATGGGTAAACTTAATTGCATTGTTACTGAGATTAAGCAATAACTGGCTGATCCTTAAAGGGTCACCGATGAGATAAGCAGGTAGTTTGGGATTGGCTTTAAAACGTAATTTGAGATTCTTTTCAGCTGCCCGACTGGTGATATTAGCCAATACATTGGCAAACATATCTTCCACATTAAATTCGATACGTTCAATGTCTAATTTACCGGCTTCGATTTTCGAGAAGTCCAAAATATCATTAATTAGACTCATTAAAATTTCACTGGAATAGACTACTTTATTCAGTTGGTCTCTTTGTGCTGGTTTAAGCTCTGAATTGAGCACTAAATCTAACATGCCCACTATGCCATTCATTGGGGTACGAATCTCGTGGCTCATATTGGCTACAAACATACTTTTGGCTTCGTTTGCTTGCTCTGCCTTTAAATTAGACTGGACTAAGGCTTGATTTAGGGCCTCTTGTTTGGCATTCATCAATTGCGAGTCGGCCAGTAATTCATGAGTTTGTTGGTTTTTTTGTTGGAAAATATTGGCGGCTTTAGCCAGCTGTCCAATTTCATCTTTGCGTGTTAAGTCGGGAATATCACTGATATCTTGATCTCGGCTTAAACGTTCAAAGACTCCAGTTATTTTTTTGATGGGAAGCATGATGCGATAAGCTAAAAATACGGCTGCGAATATGGCTAAGAGGATGCCTATCAATGAATACAAATCACTTTCGTTAAGAGACTTTTCTGTGTTGGTTTTAACGTCAATATTAGTTTGGTGAAGTTTTTCAGTGACTAAGGAGTTAAGTTCTCGAGCTAAAAATAAAAACTCATTAGCTGAGCCTGCCATCACCACATTGACTAAAAATAAATAGCCACGGGTTATTTTGGTTAGTTGTATAAAATCTTCTTCTACTCGATTCAGTTTACTTAAGACATCAGTCAATTCATTCGTTGATGTTGACTGTCCCTGGCCTTCAATCAGCTTTATTGCAGTGGCAATATGTTGTTGAAAAGGAGAGACAAATTCTTGGTCTGGATTTAATAAGTATTGGAGTAAATAGTTTTCTGCCTGAGCAATATTAAATAGAATAGTTTCAATGTTTCTAGCTCTGTCGGCATCCTTAGCGTTACTGAGTCCTGATAAATTAATACTGGCAAAAATCTGTTGAAGCTCAATTAATAAACCACTGTTGACTAGGTTTTGACGCTGGGTTCGACCAACAATGACTTCCGCAAAATGATCGTTGTAATCTTCTAAATGGGCACGCATACGCGCTATATAGTCACTGTATAATTGCATTTGAACATCATTTATGGTGAGATTTTGTAAGGTATTAAGCCCATTGTTAGTCGCTGACATCAATACTGTAAAACGCTCAATCGCCGACTCACTGGCGGAAGATTTATAAATCAGTACATTGCGTTGTAAGTCGATGACATCCCGCTCTAACTCTCTTACTAGGCTAACCTCTTTTATCGTTTCTTGAGTGATGTCCAGATTGTTTATAAAGGTGGCATATATATCTCGTGATAATATTATCTGTAGCCCTAATAACAGGGCAAGGGTCAATGAAAACAATAAAATCTGTGATTTAAGACTGATGAACACGTTATTTTTTTACCTATCGTTGACCATTAGGAACTGATAAATTCATACCATTTTTGCAAGCTGTAGTCATATGTTGGCATGGCAGTGTTCCAGACAGCAACATGACTAAAACGTTTGCTATAACTGCCACCCGTGCGTATTTCACCTTTCTTGACTACCACTTGCTCATCGGTCCCTAGCAAATCTTCCGCTGCCGCTTTACCCTGATACCAATAGTCCCATTCAGCCTGACTTAAAAATTTTTGTGAGCGTTGCGGATTAGAAATGTAGTAACCCTGACGGGCAATAAATGCGCCGGGCCAACCCGAGAGCCACCAATTCATATAATCGTAGGCCGCATCTTTTTGCCTGCCCTGAGTTGCGGAGGATAAACACATTACCCCATGCCAACCACGATATCCTTCCTTAGGGGCAGCAAAGGTTACCGGCAAGCCTTGGCTATTGAGTGTTGCCACTGCGGGTGAAAACATACTTTCAATAATGACACGTTGGGTGCGCATAAAATCCACTGATTCAGGCACCGAATTCCAAAAACCACTAAAATGCTTTTGCTGTTTGAAATCAATAAGTACTTTAAATAGGGCATCCAAATCGGCTTTAGTCAGTGAGCCTATGTCGTTAAAGTGGACTAAATTTTCAGCTTGTGCCGCTAAGGCCAGATCAAAGAGGCCGATAGTTGGGTCGTTAACGATGCCCACCTTGCCGCGATATTTTTCATTGAGTAACCATCCCCAGCTTTCGGTGACGTATGACTCACCTTTAGGGATAAAAAAGTTGTTGTAGCCAAATGAATCGACGTTATGAACATAGGGTAAAAAGCTTATTTTCTCGGTTGGTGTTTCTCCCAAGGAGCCATCAGCTTGAATATTAAGAATTTTATTCGGCGCATCACCGGCACCAATTTTTGCATCACTACTAATTTTGCCGGTCTTAGACAGTGAGTTTATTTCGTCCCAATAAACAAGTCTCTTTTTGTCTATGGCCTGAATAGAGCCGCTGGCCCACAATGGCCGAATGCTGTTAGACCATTGCTCGTACAAATCAAAAGACGTGGGTGAGACACTGGCTTTTTGTAAGGCGGCAGCGCTGCCTCTAGGCTCAAAAATAAGCTCAATGCCTAGGTCTTTTATCGCTTGTTGGCGCAATTTTTCTTGTAAGGTGACGTGGGTACCGAGGATTTTCAGCTGAGTGCGTTGGCGAGCGAATACATAAGGAGCTTTAGTTATGAATGCACTTGTAACTATCGCGGCACCAAGAGATTTAACCACGGCCCTACGCTCGACGCCTTTAGTGTTGCTTGGGGGATCCAGTTGATTTGGCAAGCTTAACTCCTTTTTGGGAGAATGTGAGTCAACCTTAGAATATTAAATCACTATCTGCAATAGTTCAGAGTGCAGATAGTGCTGGTTTTATTCTGCTATTACATTAGCCATATGAACTCCTTTCAGCAGGGACTATTCTGCATAAAATTTATGCTCAAAAGTAAATTCCTGTTTGTTGCTGCCATCATTCAAACCCAGTGTTATGCGGTAACGTTCTTGATCACTGAAAGACAGTACCGCAAGATAATAAATGGCTTCACCCTCTTGTACTTCTTTGAAGGTCAGCTCTTTTACCACGCCAAGCAAATTTTTTGCTTGGCCACTCACCACTAGGCTTTGGGCTTTTTGACTTTGTTTATCGAGTACGGAAACATTAATGACGCCATTAAATTTGCTGCGCACAATCCCATATTGTTGGGCTACTTGTGGGGTAAGAAAGGTACTGTTTAATGCCATATAATGCACATCCCATGTACCCAAGGCTACTTTTTGTTCAGCATTGCTTGGCAGAGTGAAAATGCTGAATGTCAAAAAAAGTAGTAACTGTAAATATCTAGAATATTCCAAACAGATCACCCATTAGTTTTTGTAAGAAAATAAGCAGTAAAATAACCACCATGACCGATAAATCTAAACCACCTAAGTCAGGCATTCTTTTACGGATCGGATACAACATTGGTTCAGTCAATTGGGCTAAAACCAATTCCATTGGGTTTCGCCCTTGGCTTATCCAACTCATGATCGCGCGTAATATGAGTACGTAAATAACGAGATCGACTGCCTCAGAAAATACAATTAACAGTCCGCCCAAACCAATTCCAATCAAATTGTTTAAGGCGAAACCTGCCAACAAAGTTAAGACTACAATTTTGGCTACAGCAACTAGCCAAGCTAAAAGCAAGGTCGCAGTATCGAATCGGCCTATAGACGGCACAAAACGGCGCAAGGGCCCAATAATCGGCTGGGTCGCCTTAACAATAAATTGGCTAAACGGATTATAAAAATCGGATCGTGATAATTGCAGCCAAAAGCGCAACAAAACGATCATTAAATAAAGTTTAAACGGTAAACTGATTAAAAATTCAATTGAACTCATAGCGTTGTTGTTTCCTAAACACAAATTTCGAAATTAGAAGATTGGCAAAGTGCTTATCTTCGCCTTACTTATCAAAATGTCGTTGACATCTCTTTAGCTCGAGTGACTGCAGCTTGCATTGCTTTAGCCACAATATCACCTAAACCATGCTCTGCAAAACAGGCGAGAGCTTGGGCGGTAGTGCCTCCTTTTGAGGTTACTTGAGTTCGCAGTTCGCTTATTTCAAGTTGCGGATTTTGACAGACCATTTCAGCGGCACCCAACATCGCTTGTTGCACCAATAAACGTGCGGTATCTCGACTAAAACCTTGTTGTTCAGCTTCATGTTGCATGGCTTCTAAAAACGCAAAAAAATAGGCGGGGCTGCTGCCCGCTGCGGCAATCACGCCATCGAGCATACTTTCTTCTTCTACCCATGCAATTTTACCTACATGTTCCAGTAGCGCACCAGCATAATCTCTATCTACCTGAGGTATTTGCCCATCGGCATATAAACCTGTCATACCTAAACCTAGGGAGCTGGGTGTATTGGGCATAGTGCGAATAACGGGATAGTTAGCCCCTAACATTTCTTGTAATCTTTTTACGCCAATGCCAGCAGCTATAGATATAAATAATTTACCTTGCAAATCGGTTGTTTTGGCTAAATCTGCACACATCTGCGCCATCAATTGTGGCTTAACCGCGAGAACAATAACCTCAGCTTGCTCCACCACGTGAACATTGGATTGACTAATTTGAATACCAAACTGTTGTTTTAGTGCCTCTAACTTGGGGCTAGATGGATTACTGGCGTAAACGCACTCAGCAGGATAACCTTTGTTAACAAGTCCACCGATGATACTTTTACTCATGTTGCCTGCGCCAATAAAGGCGATGCGTCTGTGTTCCATTTTACCTCTGCTTAAAAATTAATTTGTCTATCTATGTCTATTGTCGACTGCCAAAGATGGCAGTGCCAATGCGGACCATGGTGCTACCGTTTTTAATAGCAAGTTTTGTGTCTGAGGACATTCCCATCGATAGGGTATCAAATTCAGGGTAATGTTTACTCATTTTACTAAATAATGCGTGCATAGCAGCAAAACTGTGGTTTTGCTGCTCTTCGCTGGCCTGAGCTTTAGGAATGGTCATTAAACCGCGTAATTTCAAGTGGGGTAGTCGCATAATGGCAGCCGCTAAAGCTTCGACTTCAGCAAGAGGTACACCTGATTTACTTGCTTCATCATCTATATTGACTTGAATACAAACATTTAATTGTTGGTGTGGACTGTGTTGGTCATTTAAGCGCTGCGCGATTTTAAGGCGGTCGATTGAATGTACCCAAGCAAAGTTTTCAGCGACCAAGCGACTTTTATTCGATTGAATAGGGCCAATAAAGTGCCATTCAATATCGGGTAAATGTTTTAGTGCTTGAACCTTTTCTACGCCTTCTTGTACATAGTTTTCGCCAAATAAACGTTGTCCCGCTTCATACGCTTGCACGATATCAGATACCGGTTTGGTCTTACTTACCGCTAGTAATTTTATCTCATTTGAAGGACGATTAGCCTCAGATGCAGATTGCTTGATAGTTTGGTATGCGCTTTTGAGTCGTTCTGCTATTGTTTCCACGTTGTACACTTTTTTACGGAGAATTTGGCTTGGATATTACCGAACTTTTAGCTTTTAGTGTGAAAAATAAAGCCTCAGATTTACATCTATCAGCAGGGCTCCCCCCCATTATCCGAGTTGATGGGGAAATGCGTAAGCTCAATGTTCCTGCCCTGGGACATAAAGAGGTGCATGCGCTGATTTATGAGATCATGAACGATAAACAGCGCAAAGAATATGAAGAAAATTTTGAAACGGATTTTTCTTTTGAAGTCAAAGACCTATCGCGCTTTAGGGTTAATGCTTTTGTGCAAAACCGCGGTGCGGCGGCGGTGTTGAGGACCATACCCAGTAAAATTTTGAGTTTAGACGAGTTGGGTGCCCCACAAATTTTTAAACAAATTATTAATCAGCCCACGGGCATAGTACTCGTCACTGGTGCCACGGGTTCAGGTAAAAGTACGACTTTGGCCGCCATGATTGATCATATTAACTCAACCAAACGTGAGCATATTCTGACCATCGAAGATCCCATCGAATTTGTGCACGAAAATAAACTCTGTGTACTCAATCAACGTGAAGTTCATCGTGATACCCACAGTTTTAATAACGCCTTGCGCTCTGCCTTGCGTGAAGATCCTGATATTATTTTAGTCGGCGAATTGCGCGACTTAGAAACTATTCGTTTAGCCATATCCGCAGCGGAAACCGGCCACTTAGTATTTGGAACCTTACATACCAACTCAGCACCGAAAACGATTGATCGGATTATCGATGTATTTCCGGCATCAGAAAAATCCATGATCCGCTCTATGTTGTCAGAATCTTTAAGAGCGGTAATTTCACAAACCTTGTTGAAAAAAGTCGGTGGTGGCAGGGTCGCTGCCCATGAAATTATGTTGGGGATTCCAGCAATTCGTAACTTAATTCGTGAAGACAAAGTGCCGCAAATGTACTCAGTGATCCAAACTGGTCAGCAACACGGTATGCAAACCATGGATCAGTGTTTGCAACGCTTAGTCGCGCAAGGTGTGATAACAGCACAAGACGCGGCGTCTAAATCCATAGACAAGAAGCCAACATCAGGTTTTTAATGTTTAAATTAAATACGGCTAATTAGTAGGAATCAATAATGGAACTCACGCCTTATTTGGAAGCTATGCAAGATGCTGGTGCTTCAGATTTATTTGTCACTGTTGGCTTTCCGGTTAGTGCCAAAATCAATGGTCAAATGACACCTATTGGTAGCAATATACTCGATGAGGAATCATCTCTTGCTCTCGTACACGATGCAATGAATGACAAACAAATCCAGGAGTTTACTGACAGTAAAGAATGTAACTTTGCCATTGCTCGGGATGGTATAGGGCGTTTTCGTTGCAGTGCCTTTTGGCAACGTGACATGGCTGGCATGGTAGTGAGACGAATCGTTACACAAATTCCTCAAGTCGATGAACTGGGTCTGCCGGCGGTATTAAAAGAAATTATAATGGCAAAACGCGGTTTGCTATTATTTGTCGGGGCAACCGGTACCGGTAAATCGACCTCATTGGCCGCTCTACTAGGCTACCGAAATCATAATTCTAGAGGCCATATACTCACAATTGAAGATCCCATTGAATTTGTCCATGAGCATGGCCAATGTGTGGTTACCCAACGTGAAGTGGGTATCGATACCAAATCTTTTGATGATGCTTTAAAAAGCTCACTACGCCAAGCGCCAGATGTAATATTAATTGGTGAAATTCGGTCTATGGAAACCATGGAATACGCCATGTCATTTGCAGATACCGGTCACTTATGTGTTGCCACGTTACATGCCAATAATGCTAACCAAGCCATTGAAAGGATTATGCATTTAGCGCCCCATGATCAACATGAAAAATTGCGTTTTGATTTAAGTTTAAATATGCGTGCGATTGTTGCTCAGCAACTTGTGCCTACACCCGATGGTAAGGGACGTGTGGCAGCCATTGAAATTCTGCTTAATTCGCCCTTGGTGACTGATTTAATTCAGCGCAATGAAATAGGGGGGCTTAAGGAAGCGATGCGTAAGGGTAAAGAGTTAGGCATGCAAAGTTTTGATATGGCACTCTATGATCTTTATAAGTCAGGCAAAATAACCCTCGAACATGCGATCCATCATGCTGACTCGCCAAATGATTTGCGACTTATGATTAAACTGGCTGCAGATGACGGCAATCAACTCGGTTCGTTATCGAATGTTTCTATCGATATGGATTAATGGTTGAGTAATGCGCAAAATCTATAGTCATCATGACCGCTTTATGGTCTGGCAAATCAAACAATTACTTGAACAACACGGCATTCCTTGTTTCATTAAAAATGAGTTTGCCATTGGTGCCATGGGCGAGTTGTCGCCCTTTGATGTGTTACCTGAGGTGTGGTTGACGGATGATGACTGGCTGCCCAAAGCGCAGCGCACAATTGAAGACTTTGAAGCTCAACCTGAACTGAAAACTGCTTGGCTTTGTGAGCAATGTCATGAAACCAATGGCGCTAATTTTGAGCTTTGCTGGCAATGTGGGTCTCTTCCTCAAAATCAATAGTTTTAAGTTATGAAGAACCGGTTTGATTACAATTGGCCAAGTAAATCATGCTAGGGCAAGAACGCTTAGCTGAGCAGTTTAGCGGATTTCACTTAATAAATTTTTACAGTTGAGTCATCGGTAAGGGTTTGGATTGGAGCAGACAATCCCGTAGACTCAAGATAATTGAAATTATTTGGCTGCTACGAGGTCATATACTTATACCTCCTCTAGTTATATATTTTTAAGATTGTATGATTTTAAAATTGTCGGGTGCTTCACCCTTAGTAAATTTGGAAACAATATGAAAAATTGGATTAAGCACTGTACCTTAGGTTTTGCTGTTGTATTAAGCGGTGCAGTGAACGCAGTAAGCCAAGTGGAAAATTTTGACTTGGTAAAAGAAAAAGTTCAGAGCACACTCGGTATGAAAGTATCGTCTATTGCGGATTCACCCATACCAGGTTTATTGCAGTTGGAGACCGATAAAGGTTTGTTTTACAGCAGTGAAAATGGCAAATTTTTACTGCAAGCTCGCGTTTATAATCTAGATGAAGGTATGCGCAACGAAACAGAAATTGCTTTAAGTAAAATGCGTTTGGCTGGGGTAGAAGAGTTCAAAGATTCTGTCATTGAGTACAAAGCGAAAAATGAGAAATATGTGGTAGATGTTTTTACTGACATTACCTGTGGATATTGCCGTAAATTGCATGGCGAGATGGCACAATACAATAATCTGGGCATCACTATCCGCTACTTAGCTTATCCCCGTGAGGGTTTGCGTGGGCAAACCTATAAAAATATGGTGTCGGTGTGGTGTGCAGAAAATCCACAAAAAGCCATGGATGATGCTAAAAATGACCAAGCAGTAACACCTAAAAGTTGTGAGTCACAGGTTGCCGAACAATATGCCTTTGGTCAGATGATAGGGGTCAATGGTACGCCGAATATTATTTTACCTGATGGTTCATTGATCCCGGGTTACCAGCCGCCAAAAATGTTAGAGCAAGCGCTTAAAGCACTCTAACCCTCAAAATAGCCTGCTTATTCGCGGGCTTTTCTTAGCTCAAAATTTGAAATTGAACCATGCCTAATCTTGTTATTAACCGCAGACCGCTTTGTGACAGTTCACATCTACCCACAAGTTTACACCCCCTTATCCGACAGATTTATGCCAACCGTGGGGTAGAAAATGACCAACAACTGCAGCGCAATACCAAGTCTTTGTTGCACTACAATCAACTAAAAGGCGTTGAAGGGGCGGTTAAACTGCTGGTGGCAGCCATTAAATCGCAGCAACGTATCATAGTGGTAGGTGATTTTGATGCTGATGGGGCGACGAGCACAGCACTGTGCATGTTGTCACTGACTAGGTTGGGCTCTTTACGGCACAGTTACTTGGTACCTAATCGTTTTGATTTTGGTTATGGATTAAGCCCTGAAATTGTTGAGGTTGCCGCCAGTCAAGGGGCAGAATTGATCATGACAGTGGACAGTGGGATCGCCTGTTTTGCAGGTGTAGAAAAAGCCAAATCACTCGGTTTAAGTGTTGTTATTACCGACCACCATCTGGCCGCTGATAAGTTGCCTATGGCTGATGCTATCGTCAATCCTAACCAGCCAGGTTGTGAGTTTTTGTCGAAAAACCTAGCCGGTGTTGGGGTTGCCTTCTACTTAATGTTGGCTTTGAGGGCAGAGTTAAAAAATCAAGGTTGGTTTACTCAACAGTCACTTCCTTTGCCAAATTTGGCAGAATTACTCGATATTGTTGCCCTTGGCACCGTTGCCGATGTGGTGCCCTTAGACAGTAATAATCGTATTTTGGTGCATCAAGGATTACAACGTATACGCAGTGATCAATGTTGCGCCGGTATTCAGGCCATCATGGAGGTCGCTGGACGCGATAAAAGCAAATTGATGGCCTCGGACTTAGGTTTTGTGGTTGGTCCGCGACTGAATGCCGCAGGTCGTTTGGATGATATGTCCTTGGGGATAGAATGTTTGCTCACCGATGATCCGGCGCGAGCACGACAAATTGCTGTGCAACTGGATAGTTTAAATCAAGAACGCCGAGAAATAGAAAGCTCCATGCAACAAGAAGCAGTTAAAGCGCTTGAGCAGCTAGATTTAACCACAGAAGCCCTACCTTATGGTCTGGTGTTGTATAAATCGGATTATCATCAAGGTGTGATTGGAATATTGGCGGGACGTATTAAGGAAAAATATTTTCGTCCTACTATCGCCTTTGCTCATCAAGATGAACGTTTGCTAAAAGGCTCTGCTCGCTCCATTCCGGGTGTGCACATCCGCGATTTACTTGAATCGATAAACAGTCAATATCCCGGACTTATTATTAAATTTGGTGGTCATGCTATGGCAGCAGGTTTGACTATTGAGTTAGCTAGATTGGCGGAGTTTGAACAGGCCTTTCATCAAATTGCGCAAAAATTATTACATAACCAAGCGCTAAGTGGTGAGGTATTGTCAGACGGGGCTCTATTAAAAGAGCAATATAGCATCGCTTTTGCTCAGCAACTTAAAGATGCGGGTCCATGGGGACAAGGTTTTGCTGAACCTATTTTTGATGATGAATTTGAGTTGTTAGAGCAAAAACTATTGGGTGGTAAACATTTAAAAATGTTAGTGCGTTATCAAGGTCAACTATTGTTAGACGCAATAGCTTTTAATATTGAGCCGACTTTATGGCCGAACCCAGTCTGCAAGCAGGTTAGACTTGCCTTTAAATTGGATATTAATGAATTTCGTGGCCGCGTGAATTTGCAACTGATGGTGGATGGGATCGTAGCAATTTAACCAAATACTTAGCCAAACTCAGCTAATATAGTGACAAAGCTGCATATTTGGTGAATTTGGGTATATCATTGTTCTTTTGGACGACCTAAAATTTTCAATGGCTAAAAAAACGGATGTAGAAAAATTACTGATTAAGCACGAAAAGCTCACTCACACAGAAGAGCTGACTGTGTCTTCTCACGTGCAACGCAAAGATGATGATTGGTTTATGAATACCTTGATGATCGAAGGTTATGATGTGCCATTTAAGTTTCGTCGTCGTAAAGTCTATAAAAACCTCACTGGTATGAGGGTCAATTTGACTTACTACCCCATCAAAGAAGAAATTGCCGGCATGGACTTTGAAGCCATGAAAGTCGTGCGAATTAAAATTAGTTAATTTTTTGCTTTTAATTGGGGTATTAATACGTGTCTTGCACTGTACTTGCTGGATTTATCCTGCATCGCCGACCCTATCGGGAAACAAGTTTTTTACTGGATATTTTCAGTTTGGAATGGGGTTTGGTAAGTGCAGTAGGCAAGGGTATTCGGGGCAGTAAAAGCGACAAAAAAAGTTTGTTGCAGCCGTTTCAAGCTTTATTGCTGGGTTTATCAGGCCGACATGAGCTGAAAAATTTACAGCAAGTGGAAGCCCTCGGTGCAAGTTATAAACTCGAAGGGCATTATTTATTTTCCGCAATGTATATCAATGAACTACTAAGTCGCTTATTAGCAAAAGAAATACCTCAAGCCGAATTATATTATTTATATCAAACAACCCTGCAGGCGCTCTCACAAAAAGAAGCCATAGAACCACAATTGCGCCAATTTGAATTATCATTGATTGCGGATATGGGCTATGGCATTGACTTTTTATACGATACAAATTCTGGTCAAGAAATTGAACCTTTTGCCTATTATAGCTTTATACAAGAGCAAGGATGGTTAAGGCTTAAACAACAATACGCAGGCAATAATTGCTTTTTAGGTGAAAGCATTATGCAAATTAGTGATTTTGTTTGGACCCCTGCCAGTTTACTGTGTGCAAAATATATCAGCCGCTTGACCTTAGCTAAATTGTTGGGTGATAAACCCTTAAAAAGTCGCGAGTTATTCAAACAAAATTGGTCAACAAAATTACCTGTTAATGTGGAGAGTATAATTAATGAATGACATTTATTTGGGGGTTAATATTGATCATATTGCCACCTTACGAAATGCCCGAGGTACCTTATACCCGGATCCTGTGCACGCCGCTGAAATTGCCGAGAGAGCCGGGGCTGATGGCATTACTGTGCATTTAAGGGAGGATCGGCGTCATATTAACGATCGTGATGTCAATGTCCTCAGACAAACCATTCAAACCAGAATGAATTTGGAAATGGCTGTTACAGAAGAAATGTTGTTAATTGCTGAGCACATTAAGCCAACATACTGCTGTCTAGTGCCAGAAAAACGCCAAGAATTAACCACTGAAGGTGGGCTTGACGTAGCGGGGAATCAAGTGATTATCAGTACTGCCTGCGCTCGATTAGCGGCAGCAGGTATATTAGTGTCATTGTTTATCGACGCTGATCGCAGCCAAATAGATGCAGCTCATGCCTGCGGTGCACCCTATATTGAAATCCATACAGGCCAATACGCGGAAGCTCACAGCGAAGCCCTACAACAAAGTGAACTGGCTAAATTAGTGAGTGGTATAGAATATGCTCACTCCTTGGGCATTAAGGTCAATGCGGGTCATGGTTTAAATTATCATAATGTAAAACCCATTGCGGCAATCCCTCAGTTGTACGAATTGAATATTGGACACGCTATCATTGCTCGAGCTGCATTTGACGGTTTACATCAAGCGGTGGTCGATATGCGCCGTTTAATGCAAGAAGCCCGTAAGTCGTGAGCTTAATATGGCCATTGTAGGTTTGGGCACTGACATTGTGGAAATCGCGCGGATCGAGCAACAACTTATGCACTCAGAGCGACTGGCCCATCGAATTTTGACCGCAAACGAGTTGCAAACCTATGAGCAACATAAGTTTAAAGGGCGTTTTTTGGCTAAACGCTTTGCGGCTAAAGAAGCTGCGGTAAAAGCATTGGGTGTGGGTATTGGTAACGGGGTGAGTTTTCATGATGTTGAAGTCGTTAATCTTGCTAGCGGTCAACCTACCCTATGCTTTTATGGTAAGTTTGCTCAATTGTGTGAAGAACGCGGCGTGAGTGCCAGTTTTATCTCTATTTCAGACGAACAACATTATGCTGTTGCAACGGTAATATTAGAGTAGCAAGCAAGGTGTTTGCACTTTTATGGTGCCTGCCGGTTTTTTGTAGTGCAAGCCATACTCACAATAGAGTTAATTTGACGCATAAAACCGCTTATTTACTCTGTTTGCTAAATAAAACATTGGCTCGTATTCTGAATGGTCTAAACCTAATAACACAAATACTTTTGAATATTAGTGGCGGCGTTGGCTCCAACGATGTCATTTACTAACTGTTACAGGACAACCTTGCATGGTTTCTATCCGCACTGTTCACCAACCGCAAAGACCTTCCTTTGAAGCGTGGTTGGCCAGTTTGAATTTGTCTACTATAACCAAACAAAAGTTACGCGAAGTCTCTGATACCCCAGAAATTCTGCTAATTGGGCAAGAAATGGTGGAAATTCTGCATGAATTACACATGGATGATGAAACCTTGCAGGCATCGTTGATTTATCCTTACTGTGAGATGCATGAATTAAGCGAAGAGCAAATTACCGAGCAGTTTGGCGAAGGCATTCAGAAACTCATAGTGGGTGTTAGGCGCATGGACGCCATTAAGTCCTTACATACTCGGGCCAATAGCAGCAGAAAAAATGATGAGACCCAAATTGATAATGTGCGGCGCATGTTATTGGCTATGGTTGAAGATGTAAGAGCGGTTGTTATCAAGCTAGCTGAGCGCATTTGTGCCTTACAGAAAGTCAAAAACGCGGACGAAGAAACCCGTGTATTGGTGGCAAGAGAATGCGCTAATATCTATGCACCTTTGGCCAATAGGCTCGGCATAGGCCAATTAAAATGGGAATTAGAAGACCATTCATTTCGCTATTTACACCCTGAAACCTATAAACAAATAGCCTGTTTACTGGATGAAAAAAGAGCGGATCGAGAACACTATATAGATGATTTTGTAAACGAGCTACAAGCAGTGCTGGACGAGCAAAATATCAAAGCTAAAGTCTATGGCCGACCCAAACACATTTACAGCATCTGGAAAAAGATGCAGAAAAAGCACTTAAGTTTTGATCAACTTTATGACATTCGCGCGGTGCGTATTATTGCTGAGCGTTTACAGGATTGCTATGCGGCTTTGGGGGTGGTACATGCGAATTGGAAGCATATTCCCAATGAATTTGATGATTATATTGCCACGCCCAAACCGAATGGATATCAATCGATTCATACCGTGGCTCTGGGCAAGCAGGGTAAAACCATCGAAATTCAGATCCGTACTGGCAAAATGCACGAAGACGCTGAGTTGGGCGTGGCAGCGCACTGGCGTTATAAAGAGGGCGCAGCTGTTAGTCGTACCGCCTACGAAGAAAGAATTAATTGGTTACGTAAAATTTTGCAGTGGCAAGAAGAGGTCGCCGAATCTGGCGATTTAGTAGAAGAGCTGCGTAGTCAGGTATTTGATGACCGTGTTTATGTCTTTACTCCTAAAGGTGATGTGGTTGATTTACCCTTAGGCTCTACGCCCTTAGATTTTGCTTACTATATCCACAGTAACGTTGGCCATCGCTGTATTGGCGCTAAAATTAGTGGGCGTATTGTGCCCTTTACCTATCAATTACAAACTGGTGATCAAGTTGATATTTTGACGGGTAAGCGTTCCAATCCGAGTCGAGACTGGATGCATCCTGGATTAGGTTATGTGCATTCTTCAAGGGCAAGAGCCAAGATACACAGTTATTTTAAAAAGCAGGACAAAGATAAAAATTTAGTTGCTGGCAAGGAGTTATTGGATCGTGAGCTAGTCAAGGTCAATATCAACGCTAAAGATGCCTTGGAAGCCGTCTCTCGTTTTAATATGCAGAATGTGGATGATTTATATGCCGCCTTAGGTGCAGGTGACATTCGTTTAATGCAAGTGGTTAATTTCTTAGTGCAACGGCTTGAGCCTTTGCCCACTATTGATCAAAAGATCAAGGCCAGAAAACCGCAGGCAGATAAGTATAAAAAAGATACAGTTGTGGTGGAAGGTGTGGGCAATTTATTAACGCAAATTGCGGGTTGCTGTCAACCTTTACCTGGAGAGCCCATTATGGGTTACATCACACAGGGCAGGGGGGTGAGTGTTCACCGCGAAGATTGCGACCAGTTAGGTCATTTACTCGATCTGCATCCTGAAAGACAAATCGATGTGAATTGGGCGAGCAATGTTAAGGCCGCATTTAAAACCGAGTTAGATGTTTACTGTGTCGATCGAGACGGCATACTGCGTGATATCACCACGGTATTAGCCAATGAAAAAGTGGGCTTGTTAGGGGTGAATAGTTTAAGTGATACTAGCAAACATACAGCTAAAATAAAGATAAGTCTTGAAGTAAAAGACCTCAATAGTTTAGCTAAAACCATGGTCAAAATTCAGCAAATCAAAGGGATTTCTGAGGTAGTGCGAGCCGACAATTAATTTTTCTGCATCAGCTAGACAATCACTCGTTTGGCTGGCAATTAAAGAGCATAGCCAAAATTGAACCAAATAACATTTTTAGTGTTGCCAGAAAATAAAAAGCCATCACCATCACCCTTGGGCATATGGCCCAAGTCTAAACCTAGCCGAATGCCAGAATTGGGCTCATCAGGATAATAATTGATATTCGCTGAGTAGACACTGCGGATGGTTTCGGTATAGGTAAGACCCAGTGACCAATGTTGATTTAATAGGTAATCATAACCCGCGGCTGCACCGAGAAGACCTATTGCTGCGCGAAAACGATGTTCTTCATTTTGGTAGTTTAGTTGATAGCCGATAACGCCAGCATATTGCAAACCAATACCAACTGCATGATTAAGTTCGCTTGCGTTTAGAGGTAGGGCTGGGAATAAACACAGCAATAGCCCAATTTTCTTCATTTTATTTTTCGTTACTTGATTAAAAAACGCAGGCTACGTTAGATTTTAATCTTTAGATAGCGCTATTATTGGCCTAAGTTTATCCAGAAAATAATAGTGACAAGTGCTTATGTTGAATACTAGTTCATCAATCGAAAAATTAACTTGGCTCATGCAACAGCTGAGAGATCCGCAAACGGGATGCCCATGGGATAGTAAACAAACGTTCACTAGCATAGTGCCTTTCACTATAGAAGAGGCTTATGAAGTCGCCGATGCCATAGAGAGTGGTAACATGGAAGAGGTAAAAGATGAACTAGCTGACCTGCTGTTTCAAGTGATTTTTTGTGCCCAAATGGGCCAAGAGCAAGGGCATTTTGATTTTGAAAGTATTGCTCAGCATCTGGTCGAAAAGCTGATACGTCGTCATCCCCATGTATTTGATAAAAAAATACAACTATCAGAGGATGAGTTAAATAAGCAGTGGCATGCTATCAAATCCCAAGAGCGGCTTAATAAATCTGCGCCAATTGATAATAGTGTATTGGCGAATATTCCAAGTGGCATGGCCCCCTTAATGCGGGCGCAAAAAATCCAACAAAAATGTGCCAATGTGGGGTTTGACTGGACAGAACTGAGTGGCGTAGTGGATAAAATTTATGAAGAGATTGACGAAGTACTGGTTGAAGTCAAGGCCAAACAAATACAAGCCGATGCCGTTGAAGAGGAAGTCGGAGATTTATTGTTCGCGGTGGTGAATTTAGCCAGACATACCAATGTTAATGCAGAAACCGCTCTGCTCAAGGCGAATAGGAAATTCGAACAACGCTTTAGACTCTTAGAACAATATTTTTTGCACAAGGGACAAGATATTTCCACTCGCAGTGCACAAGAGTTCGAGGCAGTATGGCAGCTAGTAAAAGTACAACTTAAAAAATAATTAATACCAAAAAACACAATAAAAACCCCGCAATTTAAACTTTTTTGCGTGGCCCGACGACTTACTTGAATAGGGACATCAAGGAGAAGGTCAAAGTGAGTTGTTTATTAATATTGAGTATGATTATCGGTTTGCAAACTACGACAACCAGTCCTGCTGCACTCGCGATCAGTGACATTAATTTGCACTGTCGACAAATAGATAAAAAACCGTGTGAGCAAATTAATTTTAGTGAACTAAATTGTAGCCTCGATAAAAACGCTTTTTTAGACAGCGCCTTTAATCGCCAACTATTGTCACTACAGTTGCACCAAACATCGGTCAATGTAGAGGCCAAAGATAAGGTGCTTACTGCGCAAAACACAAGGCGTTTATCCGACTCTTATACTTGGAAGATGTTACAACGGCAATTTCCAGTACGTTAAAATCCATATAGATGGCTTTGATTATCTGCCTAACGAGCAGTAAAAAGCGGGCGAAAAATTAATCTAGGGCACAAATATAAGCCCACATCGCATAATACGCTGTGGGCTTGAGTCAGCTTATTTTTTTCTTCTTATTCCCCACAAGCCCATTAAGCATATTATAGCTAACCATCCTGTTGCGCCGCCACCACCTGTTGAAACAGTAGGGGTAGGAGTTGGGGCAACTTGAGTTGGGGTAAACAGCACATTACGTACATAGGCTTTATCGTCACCAGCGATGGTTGCAGGGTCTTTGCGATAAACCCAGGTGATAATACTGCTATCACTGTTCAACGTGATCGTTGGATAAGACTCAAAAGCCACTTCGCCAGAGATAAAGGTTTGTAATTCATTATTAACATACAAATATAGCGCATCGTAGGGATCTTCTGGATCCTCTACATTTTCTTCTGACGATACGGCCCATTGAAAACTTAACGTTCCTTTACCCACAATATAGGCACTTAATATACTTTGTTGACTGTTACCTATAATACCGCTTTGCACACCGAGATCGGTGGTATTGGCAAGCCATGGACGATTGCCACCTGAATACCAAGTTACTTTGTTATTTGTGGAGCCTGCCACTCCACTCAAGCTTGATGCCGAGGTGATGACGTGAGCTGACAATAGCGCGCTACTGCTAGGAACGGCTGAATTGTTTGTATTGATCGTCACCGTGCCAGTCAGTTCGCCAGTCTGACCGGGATTAAGATTAACGCTAAGTTCACAAGTCCCACCCGCGGTCACATTATTGCAGGTGTTGCTACCTAAACTAAAGGCACTACTGCCGCTGATTGAAAAGCTTAAATCAACTACAAAGGTCGAGTTGTTAACTAGTTGTAAGGTGCTTACCTGACTTACCCCAACTGGTGCCACACCAAAATCTTGGAGCTGGGTAATAGCAATACCCGTTTGTAGGGTGTTTAACCATTCAGAGAATTCAGCAACGCGGGTAAACACACCCGGATAGCCCGCTTCGGCACAGCCTATGCCCCAACTCACTATGCCAACTTGCTCTGGACCCGTACCGGTTTGCACCATTAAAGGTCCGCCACTATCGCCCTGACAAGAGCCTTTACCAAAGAAAGGTTGGGTTGCGCAAATCATTCGTTCGCTTACGCCAGTATTCTGGGGCGAGGTTCCTAATGTTTCAGCCAGTAAGGCTCGGCACTCAGTATTTGTGGCAAGATTAAGTTCAACTTGATGTAATATATCAGGAAAATCTGAGGTGGGACCTTCACCAGGAGCATAACCTACACGCCCCCCCCAACCAGCAACGACAGCGGGACTATTTTCTATCGCATAGAGATCAGTGGTTGCCTTACTGGCAAGAGTAACCGCTGGAGCATTTACCGAACTCACCAGCTCTACTAAGGCAATATCGTAGTCAATGGCATCGGCATCATATTGTGGATGAATGTAAATATTTTTAATTGCAGTTGCGTTTGCGGCGCCGTCTGATAAATCATATTCACCCACGTTCATTTTAAATAGCGAAGCGCTTGCTGAGTCGACACAATGGGCTGCAGTAAGCACCCATTTGTCACCTAAAAATGTGGCGCCACAAGATGCATCTTGTTGCAGCTGTGACGTTGTTGAAACGCTGACTTCAGCTAATTTACCTTCCATCTCAAGCAGCAATAAGCCGTCATTTCGTGTAACTGAAACGACAGGGATAGTACCGTTAAAATCCGCACCTAGGGTGCCAGAAATTTCACCGTCTTCATTGTTGTAGATAATTGCTGCAACACCTCCGCCCGCTTCGCAGTTAAGTGCTTTAACCGAAAAATTAAAATCTCCCCGTTCAATCAAACAGACTTTAGCCGCGGCATTTGCGCAAGTTGCTCCAGCTAATCCACAGTTGACTAAATTACCTGAGGCATCACCCGTCCCGCCCTCACTAAAATAGCCAGAAGGATAACTCTGGTTATCTACTTTTAACGCAGTGGCAAAGTCTTGAAAAGTGAAAACAAAGGCTGTCATCCAAGGCCAATCTTGCGCTTGTGCTTCTTGCCCCCCAACTATTTGGGGTGAGGCTAAACTGGTTTTACTTTGAGAGGTGGCTGGCCTGTCTAGATTATTAGCTAACAGCGTGTTTGAAAAAACACTAAAACTGCTTATCAGCCCTATCAATAACGCTGAACTTATGTTTTTTTTCATGTTAATCCTGTTTACTACGACGTTAATCATGTCTTTGAAATTTGATTCTAAACCACTTAGGCTGATACTTGAAACTCAAATGAAATGCTGTGCTTTAGTTTTACATACCTTTATTACCATCTAAACCTTTCATGTCTTGGTTCAATGGACCGACAATACTGCTACATTATTACGCAGCAATGGTTCTAAAGGTTTAGCCTTGTTTTTTTTAACAGGACTAATCTAAATCTTCAATGACACACGTAGTGGTTAGTATGGGTAATGACAGTAATCATTTTATGAATAAAATTCAAAGTACAATCGTGTTAATTGTGGTCTTGATAGTCGGCTTCGCTGTGGCGTGGGCGGGGGGCCAAAACACGCCTAGGATTTTATTCATTGAGGGTTTTTCTATACCCCTAATGGTGGCTGCGACCTTAGTGGTGTTTGTGATTCAATGGCTGGCTTTTATTCCTGCCTACATTAAAAAAACGGAACATTTTTACGATTTAATCGGGGGCATGACTTATGTACTCTTTATTGGCGGCATTTTTGTCTTTAGTCAAAAACCTGATCTACGCGCAACACTGTTAACCATTTTGGTTGGTATTTGGGCCTTAAGGTTGTCATTATTTCTATTTAAGCGAGTTGGGCAAGATGGTTCAGATTCGCGTTTTGATTCAATTAAACACAACTTTATGGGATTTTTAGTGGCTTGGACAACACAAGGACTGTGGGTGGTCATTACTGCAGGTTGTGCCGCAGCGGCTATAAGTGCAGGTCAAAAAGTCGCCCTGACGTTCGTCGATGTAGCCGCTTTAGCTATTTGGCTGCTAGGTTTTAGTATTGAAGTTATTGCAGACCGCCAGAAACGTCAGTTTAAACGGCAAAAACAAAAAACTAATCCATTTATATGCCAAGGTCTGTGGCGCTACTCCCGTCACCCTAATTACTTTGGTGAGATTTTGTTGTGGATTGGACTGGCCCTTCTGGCTTTTCCTGCCTTGAGTGGTTGGCAATATATAACCTTGATTTCCCCTTTGTTTGTTATTTTTCTGTTGACCAAAGTAAGCGGGATCCCCTTACTCGAAGCCAAGGCAGACCAGCGGTGGCAAGACTTAGTGGCATATCAACGTTATAAAAGTACAACGCCGGTGTTAATACCAACACTTTCAAGGTTTTGGTCCAAAACAGGCAGTATCGGCGATTAACAACGTCGTAAGCTAAACTCCTACTTGGCGGGCTCGGCAAGGCCGCTCTGATGGAGCCTCAATGCAAAGAACAATGCTGCAAACCAGATGTTTTGCGCCATTTTGATTTTTTTGCAGTGGCTTAGGGGGAATTTATATAAATAGTCTCGCGTTTTTAGATATCTTCTGTATAATCCGCGACCTGCCCAGTTACCCCCACTTTGGGAAAGTGGAAGAATCGATCGACTCGAAGGGGTCAAGACATTGATTTTAAGCGGTTTCTGGCAGTGAGAGAGCTACTTTGGTAATTCTTTTAACTGACTGAAACTAAGTAACATACATAATTTTTTGGGTAATTTTAGATGAAAACTTTTGTTGCAAAGCCTGAAACGGTAAAACGTGAATGGTTTGTGGTTGATGCCACAAATAAAACACTAGGTCGCATGGCGACTGAAATAGCAAGCCGCTTACGCGGTAAGCACAAACCTGAGTACACTCCTCATGTGGATACAGGCGACTACATTGTAGTGATCAATGCTGAGAAAGTACGTGTTACTGGTAACAAAGCCAAAGGCAAAATTTACTACTCACACACTGGTTATCCAGGCGGTCTCAAAGAGACTAACTTTGAAAAGTTACAAGCCCACAAACCAGAGATGATCATTGAAAAAGCGGTTAAAGGTATGTTGCCAAAAGGTCCTCTTGGACGTGACATGTTCCGCAAAATGAAAGTCTACGCTGGACCTGAGCATAATCATGCTGCTCAGCAGCCTCAAGTTTTAGACCTTTAAGGAGCATAACACATGGCAGATAATCAATATTACGGCACAGGCCGCCGCAAAACTTCTACCGCTCGTGTTTTTCTTCGTGCTGGTAGCGGAAACATTGTGGTAAACAAGCGTCCTTTAGATGTATTCTTTGGTCGTGAAACAGCGCGTATGATCGTACGTCAACCTCTTGAATTGTTAGAAATGACAGAGAAGTTTGATTTGTATGTGACAGTAGCCGGTGGTGGTATCAGCGGTCAAGCTGGTGCAATTCGTCACGGTATTACTCGTGCATTAATGGAATTTGACGAAACACTTCGTCCAGCATTACGTACTGCGGGTTTTGTTACTCGTGATGCACGTAAAGTTGAGCGTAAGAAAGTCGGTCTTCATAAAGCACGTAAGAAACCGCAATTCTCCAAACGTTAAACGCTGGAGAAAATCAGATTCAAAGACCCAGCTTATGCTGGGTTTTTTTTGTGCATTATTTGAGCAAATCAAAATTGATTGCACCAAAATCTGGTTTCATTAAGGTAAGTATAAGTAATTATTCGATTAATTGACGAAAGCCTTGTCTTTTGTGTGGGTTTTCTTTTATCATTTTCGGTTAATAGTAAAACCATTACTTCTATTTTTGAGTATCAACAGTTATTACTCTCAATTAGCTAAGTTTAAGCAAATGCAACCCTCGGAGAAAAGTGGATGAGCAAAGTATCTTTAGATGCGCATGATTCGTCTGGAGCCGAAAACCAACCTCAAGATAGTAGTCGTCGACGTTTTTTAACTGTCGCTACTTCTGTCGTGGGTGGTGTCGGTGTGGTTGGCGCAGCTGTGCCTTTTATTGGTTCGTGGAATCCCAGTGTTAAGGCCAAAGCGGCTGGTGCTGATGTTGAAGCCGATATCAGTAAAATGGAACCTGGACAGCAAATCATCGTAGTCTGGCGCAGTAAACCGGTGTGGATCGTAAGACGTACTCCTGAATTGTTGGCTTCCTTAGCCAATGATGAAGATCAACTTAAAGATCCTGAATCACAAGAGCCACAACAACCCGCCTTTGCGCAAAATCGCTACCGTTCATTAAAAGAAGAATATTTAGTACTGGTCGGCATTTGCACACACTTAGGCTGTTCTCCGAAACATTTGAAAGACGGCGAATTTGAGGAGTATGTTGAAGGTGTGCCAGAGGGCTTTTTCTGTCCTTGCCATGGTTCTAAGTTTGATATGGCTGGTCGAGTATTCCAAAATGTACCTGCACCACTAAACTTGGTTGTGCCACCCTACATGTTCGTAGACGACAACACTATTTTGATTGGTTCAGAAGAGGGGGCAGCATAATATGTGGAAAAATTTAATGGGATGGATTGAGTATCGTTTACCGATCATGCGTGTGGCTAACCAACACGCTATTCAATACCCCGCTCCGCGCAATATGAATTTCTGGTATATGTTTGGCTTCTTAGCCACTATCGTACTAGTTAACCAGATTGTTACCGGTATTTGGTTAACCATGAGTTACAACCCTACTGCTGAAGGTGCCTTTGCCTCAGTAGAGTACATCATGCGTGATGTAGATTACGGCTGGATCTTACGTTATATGCACAGTACAGGCGCTTCTGCGTTCTTTATTGTGGTGTACTTACATATGTTCCGTGGCATGATTTATGGCTCTTATCAAAAACCACGTGAGTTGCTGTGGTTGTTTGGTATGTTTATTTACATTGCGCTAATGGCTGAAGCCTTTATGGGCTATGTATTACCCTGGGGCCAAATGTCCTACTGGGGTGCTCAAGTAATCGTATCCTTGTTTAGTGCTATTCCTGTGATTGGTCCCGATCTGGTTATTTGGATCCAAGGTGACTACGTTATCTCCGGTGCCACATTAAATCGATTCTTTGCGTTACACGTCATTGCCTTACCTTTGGTTATTGTCATTTTAGTGTTTCTACACATTGTGGCATTGCACGAAGTGGGCTCGAATAACCCTGACGGCACCGACGTAAAACGTAAAAAAGGCTCGTTAAAAGAAGAAGAAAAAACCAAATTCAAAATCCATGAATACTATACAGACAAGTATGACATCATTGATGACATCGTACCTTTCTTCCCACACATCGTATTAAAAGATCTGGTGGGCTTTGCTTTCTTCTTGTTGGCTTTTTGCTACATCATGTTCTTTAACCCAGGTATGGGAGGCTATTTCTTAGAGCATCCTAACTTTGAGATTGCTAATAACTTGAAAACTCCTGCACATATTTTCCCTGTGTGGTACTTCACGCCTTTCTATGCGATTTTGAAGGCGGTGCCCGATAAGTTGCTAGGTGTTATTGCAATGTTTAGCGCGATTATTGCCTTAGCCTTACTGCCATGGATTGATCGCGGTAAAGTGAAGTCTTGGCGTTACCGTTGTGGCCTACACAAGTGGAATCTACTGATTTTTGCTGCTGTCTTTATTTTCCTAGGTTATTTAGGTGGGACACCACAAGAGAACTGGAAAATCACCGCATCACAAATTGCCACTATTATGTATTTTGGTTTCTTTGTACTGCTGTTTATTTACAGTAAAAATGAGAAGTGTAAGCCGGTTCCAGCGAGGATCACAGAATGAGAAAACTATTAATCCTTTTGTCATTGGTGTTTCCCATCAGCGTATTTGCCGCCGGTGGTGGAGCCCATTTGGATAAAGCTGAATATGACTTAACTGATAAAGCCTCATTACAAAAAGGTATGCAGTTATTTAATAACTACTGCCTCGGCTGTCATCAAATGCAATATCAGCGTTATCAACGTTCTTTTCAAGACTTAGATATTCCAATTGAGCTAGGTGCTGAAAACTTAATGTTTACCCAAGAAAAAGCTGGCGAACACATTACTAATGCAATGCCTGCCGAGTCTGCTGCTAAGTGGTTCGGTGCGCCGCCACCAGATTTAACTTTGGTAGCTCGAGTGCGTGGTGCTGATTGGATCTATACGTATCTGCGTACTTTTTATGCAGATGACAGCCGTCCTTTTGGGGTTAATAACCTCGTCTTTCCTGAAGTGGGGATGCCACACGTTCTGCAAGAGCTGCAAGGTTTACCTCGCAAAGCAACTGAAGAACATATGGTTGACGGAGAGATGGTTGAACGTCACGTTGGGTTAAAAACTGATGGCTCTGGTGTCATGACAACTGAAGAATATGATGCTGCAGTGTTAGACTTAGTCAATTACCTCGTCTATACCGGTGAGCCTACTCGCTTGGAATCAGAAGCTATTGGCCGCTATGTGCTGTTGTTTTTATTAGTGTTGCTGGTATTAGTTTATTTACTGAAAAAAGAATATTGGCGAGATGTTCATTAATTTGCCGAACGTATTGGCAAAAAATAATGTATAATCCGCAAAATTTTATGGTAAGGGGCGAATAGCCCCTTTCTTTTCAGTTTTAGTCTATGTTGCCACGCTAGTAGAAAGCGCTAAAAGCCTGCTAAGTTGGTTCAAGTGTATATCTGAATAAAGCGGATATAGGAAAGATATTTTAGGAGAGAGTTAAATGGCTGTAGCCACCAATAAACGTTCTATTATGACGTTATTTTCAGATACTTTAGATATTTACAGTCACCAAGCCAGAATCGTATTGGCTGAAAAAGGCGTAGGTGTAGAGATTTGTTATACCGACCCTAATAATTTGCCAGAAGATCTGATTGACCTCAATCCTTACGGCACAGTACCCACCTTAGTAGACAGAGAGTTAGTGTTATATAATTCTCATATTATTATGGAATACCTAGATGAGCGTTTCCCTCATCCACCGTTAATGCCCGTTTATCCTGTTTCTCGTGGGCAAAGTCGTTTGACTATGCATAGAATTCAAACTAATTGGTATGCCCTTGCCGAGCAAGTATTACAAGGCAAAGGCGACGTGGAAGCTGCCCGCAATGAATTGCGTGAAGCGATACTGAGTCTTGCACCATTATTTGCTGAAACGCCATTTTTTATGAGTGAAGAGTTCAGTTTGGTTGACTGTTATTTAGCGCCGCTGTTATGGCGTTTGCCTGCGCTTAAAATCGAATTAGTGGGCAATGGCAGTAAAGATGTGCGTGCTTATATGAAACGTATATTTGAACGTAGTTCATTTAAAGCGTCTTTGACTGACCAAGAACGCGAAATTCACAACCCATTATAATTGCTAAGCTTATGACACCTAACCAACCTTACTTATTGCGTGCCTTTTACGAGTGGATTGTGGATAACAATTTTACGCCGTATTTAGTCGTTAATGCCACTTACCCAGGCACACAGGTTCCTCAGGAGCATGTGCAAGCGGGCCAAATCGTATTAAACGTATCACCCAGTTCAACCGGTAAGATGTTGTTGGGTAATCATGAAGTTACCTTTGATGCGCGTTTTGGCGGCGTACCCCGTAGTTTGGTGATCCCTTGCAAAGCGGTGCTAGCTATTTATGCGAAAGAAAATGGCGCTGGTACCGTATTTACCGCAGAAGATGAAGTGGATTCTGATATGCCTGATGACACTGTCACCGAAGGTGAAACACCAGCTCCAAGCAAAAAGGGCCGACCTACACTAACAGTAGTGAAATAACAGCTAAGCAGCGCATATTTAGAAAGGGCAACTACGTTGCCCTTTTTTATTGCCTATCTGAGTCTACATCAAGTCTTTTCCAGCCATTAATAAATAATTATTGCCACCATCAAGCTAAATGCTTTAAATTAACTGACTGTGTTATTAATTTACCCAATCGCTAAAGGATGGCGCCATGCTAAAAGTATTAAACAAAGTAACAAGCTCGTTCATTTTAAGTGTTTGTTTTGGCTCACTGAGCTTAGCTGAAACATCAGCTTCACTTGGAATTGATTCGTCAGTAGTCGGAAACACTTGTCATTATGACCAAGCAAAGATGTTAGCGATGAGTCCTTTTGAATTTGATCAAGATTATGAAAATGGTTGGCCTTCTGTAGCAGATCAAGAGGGATGTTTAAGTGTGGCAGCAGATTTAATTCGCCTTTACTACCAAACAAACTCTTTGTCACAAAATAAACTTAAAGAGTTTGTTTGGCACGAGGGGCAACTTAGAGCAGAGGTAGGGCAATACAATGAGGCCATTGACTTGATGGAGCAATCTAGAAAAACGTCTAGCGAAGATGATACTGGTTGGAATATTTACGTCAGTGCTAGCATTGCATTTCTGCGCTCTGATTTAAGCTCTTTGAAAGCGATGCGAGAAAAATTAGCAGTGATCCCTAAACCCGATGATCTGCCCACTACAGATGGTAACGGAACGCCATTTGTAGTCAATTGGCCGCCGAATTTAGACATTGTTGATCGTTTCATAAAATGTTTTGGACAAGATTATGCAGAGGCCTATGGTAACTGCCGTGATTAGTGAGCGATTGCATTAGAATAATTTTTAAACTGATATTCGCCATCCAGAACAATATCTGCTCTGATAGTTAGTTTATAAATCTGATGAGTTGTTTTGTGCGCGATAGGGCAAATCTAATGAAATAGAAATGCCCTATCTGGCGTTTTTAATCGAGTGTATATCGCAGTGTTCTTCTTGGTTTCAGCTAAGTTGAGAGCTCTTAGCCAAGGCAGTAACTCAATGGAGTATACTATATCAGCCTCTTCAAATAAGCGTTCTACATACTCAGTTGCATTACTTTTAATTTTGCCAGTTTGAGTTAAATAGTTAAGAAGAGCCAGTTTTCAGTTAGAACTCTGATTTTTCACTATTTGTTGCCGTCTGTGTACTAAGTTCCAAACCAACAAGAGAAAATGCTAGTAATTATATATTATGCACTTTTGCTTATTGTCACTGCGCTTTACAGATACTCAAAGGCTTTAACTACTTGTTTTACACCATCGATATTACGAGTTATATCTACCGCAATGTTACCTTCTTGTTGGCTAACTAAACCCATTAAAAATACTTCGCCATTTTCCACTTCTATTTCAATATTGAGGCCGTCAATGCGTTTGTCTGCGATAAGTTGGGTTTTTACTTTTGAGGATAACCATAGGTCGTTGGCGGAATCACCCGTTGATATAGGTGAGCCAACGCGAATTTGATTGTGTAGTTTTTTGATATTCTTAACTGCAGCGGCAGTTTGTTGCGCCAACTGAATAAGTTCGTTAGTCGGCGCTTGGCCAACCAACAAAGCCGTACCATTGAAAACTTGCACCGTTATGTTGGTCTGATTTTTCAAAGCCTCAACTTCACTAAGGGCCACAGAAATGCGGCTCGCAGCAGTTTTATCATCCACTTGTGCGCCTAAGGTCCTTCTATCATGGGCCGCAGAAGCTGCACCCACTCCAGCTCCGACCACCAGAGCAGCACAACCTTGTAGGCTAATGAGCACGGTAAGCAATAACACAGATAGCTTATTTTTTTGCATTAACACTCTAATACTCCTGTAAATTTTGTGGAAACAAACAATCATCTATTCCTTCGCAGAGACAATGAACAATCATAAAGTGAACCTCTTGAATACGCGAAGTGCGATTAGAAGGTACTCTAATTTCAACATCGTTTTGACCAAGTAAACCGGCCATTTCACCGCCGTCACGACCCGTTAAAGCCACAATAGTCATATCACGACTCAGGGCAGCCTCCATGGCATTGATCAAATTACGTGACTGTCCAGTAGTTGACATCACCAGTAATATATCACCTGCTTGCCCTAGGGCTCTTACCTGTTTTGAATATACTTCGTCAAAGTGAAAATCATTGGCGATACTTGTAATTGTGGCGCTGTCTGAGGTTAAGGCCATCGCCGGTAGGCTAGGTCTGTCACGTTCATAACGATTTAACAGCAATGAGGCAAAATGTTGCGCACTGACCGCCGAACCACCATTGCCACAACACAGTATTTTTTGACCATTGACCAAGGCATTAACCATCATAAATGTGGCCGCTGCAATCGCATCAGAAAGCAGTTCCATTGATGCAATATTAGTTTGAATGCTTTCGTTAAAATTAGCCTTGATATTCTCTACCATTTTGTTCCTTTTTGTGTGCGATTCGGCACGATAAATTTAAACATTTTGTAACCAAGTGTACTTTGTTTGGCCCCTAGCATCTGAATCTAAACCTACAATATCAATGCGATGGTCTATATTGCTTGGATTAAGCTTGTGTTGATGCAAATAGTGGGCGATGGCAGATTCAAACTTGCGCCGTTTACTCGCATGGAAATACTCTATTGCCGCACCAAAGTCTGTTCTACTTCTGTATTTTACTTCAATAAAAACTAAGGTTTGTTGATCCCGCATGACTAAATCAATTTCACCACTGCGACAGCGATAATTTTGCATAAGGTAAACCAGTCCTTGTTGTTCTAGGTAGTGTTTCGCCATGTTCTCAGCCTGTTTGCCGAGTATGGGTGACAGAGCCTGTTTAATCCATTGCAAGAACCGATACTCTATCTTGAGTGATTTGCGCTAAGGGCAGATGACGATGCAGTACTCCATTGTCTGTCACGCTCAGTTCGCCGGTTAAACCTGACTTTGTGATTTGTGGTAAGGTTTTGAGTTGCCGCAAATTGCCAATTAACTCATAGGCGTCGTAACCCATAGCAAAGAGGCGTAATAGTGCATCTAAACGTTGTGGCCAAAGTTCGTTGGTTTGACTTGCTAACTCACTCCATTGATGGCCCGGCAACATCCAAGGCATATCGCTAAAGGTCAAATTACGCAAATCCCTTAGGCTGTTTTTGCTTAACTCAAGGCTGTAACTACGTGATGAAGCAAATACCGCCAAACTGCCTGCAGAAGAAGGACTTAAACTAGCTTCAATAATGGGATTAAGTAACTCTGTTTGCTCTGGGTTAGCAAACAAAACCATAACATCAATATCTAAACGATTACGTTCTACGCTGTATACCTCGATATCCGCGACGTTTTCCATTTGTTTTATTCTGGCTTTGCTTTGCGCTACGTCTAACAAGGATTCGACTTGCTCCCGCATGTCTTTACTGTCAGAAAAAACCGCAATATCCGGTTGTCTCTGACCTAGCGAATCCTTCATCCACGAAGACATAAAAGCCTCTGTCATTCGACTGGTAACGCTGTTGTCGGCGGTAAATATTATGGGACGTTTATACCCTTTGTGTTTTATATATTGAGCGAGTTGTTCGGCTTCATCTTCTGGCGCCAGGGCGTAGAAATAATGCTCTTTGTTAACCATTGGCAAAGCATTTTCTGAGCTCAAAGTTGTCTTGCCCTGAAGCTCGTTTTCATTGCGATTAAGAGCCAACATAATTTTATCGGCGGGGAGTAATTGTATTAAACCATTAATGCTGTCTTTCAATAGTGGACCTAAGACAAAATCATAGTCGGCGACTAAGTCGTTTAATTCCTGCGGTGTTTTTAAAGCCGAATCAAAGAAATTAAGTTGTCGGTAAGATGGCGAAACGCTATCTACTGGTCCAGATGGCTGTATGAGTGCCTCCGGCAAATTATTCAAATAAGCAGCTAATATGCCTTCTTTAAGTGCTAAACCCTGAGTCGCAAGTCTGCCACTTAATGGCAGTAATACCGCAATTTTAAAAGGTTTTATCGGTGTTTGTTGCAGGCTTAAACTTACTTCCATGGGCAATTGGCGGGCGAGGGGGTGTTCGCCAAAACGGCTTTGCCAGTTTACAACTTGCTCTGCAAGTATGGTGGGATTGAGACCATAGGTGTGCACAATTAAACTCAGTTGTAACCAAGCTTGCAAGGGCGTGTTGCGCAGTTTTTCATTTCTTAATTCTTTAAGGCTCAGGTTTTTCAGCCATTGCCAAATTTGTTGGCTTTTCTCTACCTCATCACCATCTGTTTTTAACAGGGCTTCACTGGCCTTTACCCACGACTGTTGTTGGCTAAAAAGCCTTGCTTGCAAATGAAAAACCCTTTGCTCATAGCCAGTGACAGGAACGAGTTTTGTCAGCAGAAAATCGCGATGTTCATTTACTGCTGGACTATTAAGCGTCACTAAACATTCTGTACTGAGAATTTGGGCAATATTTTTGTGTTGTTGAGATTGTAAGCGGCTTGACAATACTTGTAGCAATTTTAAGCTTTTTACACAGTCACCTTGTTGTTGTAATAAATCCGCGGCTTTTAACAAAAACTCATCGCGTTTTTCAGTCAAACCTGTTTGCGCAAATACCACTTCAGCTTTTTTTAAATAATCAACATTTTCAATAATCTGAGGAGTGTCTTCTAGCCTTTTTTCATCCAAGACTGGAGTATGAATGCGCGTTGTTGATGTGCTGCATGCGATGATAAAGAGGCTAATTAGTATTATTGATAAAAATCTAGACAAACCCATGTCACAAACTCAGTAAAAAATATGTTTATTAGTTTATAGTAACGCACATAAATATCTACCCGCTTAGCCAATATCAAGGCCTGTGTGCTTGAAACATATTGGTTCGAATTTGGAGTCATGTTAGTGAGTGAAGTTGGCAAGTTATATATCGTTCCTACCCCTATCGGCAATTTGGCAGATATTACCCATCGTGCCTTAACTATTTTGGCACAGGTGGATCTCATCGCGGCCGAGGATACTCGGCATAGTCTTAAGTTATTACAACATTATGATATTAACACTCGACTTATCTCCTTGCATGATCACAATGAATCTCAGCGTGCAGGTGAATTGATATCACGCCTGCAGCAAGGCATCAATATTGCGCTTATTTCCGATGCAGGTACCCCCTTGATCAGTGATCCTGGTTATAGTTTAGTCACTCAGTGCCGGGCCGCTCAAATAGAGGTTATTCCCTTACCTGGCGCATGTGCGGTAACCACTGCCTTGTGCGCGGCAGGTTTACCCACAGATCGCTTCCGCTTCGAAGGTTTTTTGCCGGTTAAAATGCAAGCGAGACATCAAGTGTTGGCAGGTTTATTATTAGAACCCGCCACATCTGTATTTTATGAGTCGCCGCGGCGTATAGCGCAAACCGTTAAAGACATTATTGAAGTATTGGGGGGAGATAGAGAAATGGTATTGGCCAAGGAGTTAACCAAAACCTTTGAAACCTTTTACTCTGGTACGGCAGAAAACTGTTATGTCTGGTTATTGGCCGATACCAACCATCAACGTGGCGAATTTGTATTATTAGTCAGTGGCAATAAAAAAACTCAAACTGATGTACCACCAGAAGCCATGAGTTTATTGGTATTACTGATGAAAGAATTACCCTTGAAAAAAGCTGCAGCCATTACCGCAGAGCATTTTTCATTAAAGAAAAATACCTTGTATCAAGCCGGTTTGGATTTAAATAAATGATCTCCATCATCAAGTCTGCTGCGTTATTTCTGCTGCTGACTTTTTGGCTGTCGGCCTGTAATGCCCAGTGGTATCAAGACAAACAAAGTATTATGGGCACCAATATTCAAGTCGAGGTGTGGAGCGATTCTGCTAACTTGGCTGAGCAGGGAATGGCGGCAGTGATGGCCGAAATGGAGCGAATTAATCAGTTGATGAGCCCCTATATAGACACTAGCGAGTTAGCCATCTTAAACCAGCAAGCAGGCTCTCATCCCATTAAGGTATCTCAAGAACTTTTTGATCTTATTGCCTTATCTCTTGAATTGTCGATTGAAACTAAAGGTGCTTTTGATATCACTTTTGCCAGTGTGGGCTATTTGTTTGACTATCGGCAGCATGTCAAACCCAGTGAAGAACAAGTCAAAGCCTTACTTGAGGCCATTAACTTTCGATATGTGGTGCTTGATGCACAAAAACAGACCATCTATTTTGCCCACCCTAAGGTTAAAATTGATCTGGGTGGCATTGCCAAAGGTCATGCGGTAGACAATGCTATCGCTATACTACAAGACTTAGGTTTTGAGCATGCCTTGGTCACGGCTGGCGGAGATACACGTTTATTAGGCGACCGCCTGGGTAAACCCTGGATGGTGGGCATTCGCGATCCGAGAGACGCTGACAAGCAAGCCGTGGTATTACCGCTGGAAAATATTGGTTTGTCTACATCCGGTGACTATGAACGTTATTTTGAACAAGATGGTGTGCGCTACCATCATATCCTGTCACCTAAAAATGGTACGTCAAGCCATGAGGTGCAAAGTGTGTCTATCCTTGGTCCTCGCAGTACTTTAAATGATGCGCTTTCTACCGCCGTGTTTGTATTAGGAGTGCAGGAAGGCATGGATTTGCTCAATCGTACCCAAGGTTATGATGGCATTATATTAGACAGTCACCGTAAACTGCACTATTCCAAGGAACTCAGCCCCTAAATACTTGTGAAATGTGATAATTTTGTTACTTTGATAGTGGGCATGAGTTTTTATTTTATGTTGCTCGATTACCACACCAGATAAATGGAAGAAATCATTATCAAACACAATTATGTGCCGATCATTATTGACGTAGAAGCTAGTGGTTTTGGTGCACATAGCTACCCCATTGAGGTGGGCGCGGTCAAACCCAATGGTGAACGTTTTTGCAGTTTAATTCGGCCCCAAGGCGATTGGTTGCATTGGGATGAGTCAGCTCAACTACTGCATGGTATTAGTCGCCCTTTGTTGCAAACCAAAGGGCGCTCTGTGACTCAGGTCTGTCTTGAACTCAATGACTTTTTGCATGGTCAAACCGCCTATTCCGATGGGTGGGTGGTTGATCAACCATGGCTTATTACGCTGTTTTATGCCGCCAATATTAAAATGGCGTTTTCGATTAGTCCTTTGGAAATGCTGCTCAGCGAGATGCAAATGAGTTTATGGCACCGCACCAAAGACAGCCTATTAGCAAAAACGACCCAACCTCGGCATCGCGCCAGCCATGATGCTGCGTTAATTCAAGATACCTTTATCACCACCAATCGTCTCGCCCATCAACAAAGTAAGTCATCTGTTATTCGATGTTAGTCAGATGATTAGACTTGCTGTTGACCGGTAATATTTGCTTAGCAATTTATAAAATTACTGGTATAAGGCTCGCTTAAATCGCCGATCTATTTTTAGGTCACTATTGTCCTCATGTCACCCTATTATGATGAGTCGCTTGTTAATGCGTGAGCCAAATACAAACTTTTTGTTATCTGAGTTTCAAATCGATCATATCGCTGAGTGTTTAAACACCCAAGGTTATTGTTTATTACACGATTTTTTATCGCCATTACTGACTCAACACATTCTGCAAGAGCTGCAGGGGTTTTCTGAACAGGCTTTTAAGCCCGCTGCTATTGGTCGCGAACAGGGCCAGCAACTAAATGACAAAGTGCGTAGCAACACCTTACATTGGTTAGAGGGTAATTCTGAAGTGCAAAGGCACTATTTGGCGGTTATGGAGCAACTCAGAATTGGTATTAACCGGCGATTATTTATGGGCTTGTTTGATTTTGAATGCCACTATTCTCATTATAGTCCCGGTGATTTTTATAAACGTCACGTAGATGCATTTAAAGGTTCCAGCAACAGAGTACTGAGTACCGTATTCTATTTAAATACTGATTGGTGCAAAGATGATGAGGGAGAATTACTTTTGTATCGTGATAAACAAATATCACCCATACTAATTGTGGCGCCTAAATTCAATGATTGCGTTATGTTTCTCAGTGATGTGTTTCCACACGAAGTCCTTGTTACACAAAGGGATCGATACAGTATTGCTGGCTGGTTCAGAGTAAATGGTAGCCACGGTATTAAGGTCGATCCCTCCACTTAAGTATTGATCGTTACAATCGCCTTGTTGCATTAAATCGTATTTATACGTTAAATAGTTAAATTGAAGGTTGATTGTGGTGAACTGTTAGTGCGTAAGTCGCTTAAAGTCGGACTTTGGTCTGTCGGTTGTGTTGTGTCTGTTGTGCTCTTGCTCGGTAGTTTTGCCAAGACTGCTGTATGGGCCTATTTATCGCCCCCAGAGATGTTTGATATTAGCCAAGCACCTAAAGCCCCGGATTATCAAGACAGTTATTTTTGGGTTTCACATCCAGACAAAACCGATAGCGCCGATTTAATCCCGCCGGGGATCGACCTTAGTCAAGATTATCCTGAGCCACCGGTTGATGTTTTTTTTATTCACTCTACTGGTTATGTGGGGCCTGGTGGTTGGAACTCCACCATGAGTAAGGACAACTCTGAGGCACAATCTATCGAGTATATGCTGTCCAGTATGGCGAGTATCTATAATGGGTGTTGTCGCATTTACGCCCCTCACTATCGTGAAGCCCACTTACAAGCCTTTTTAAGTGATGCCCTGAGCCCTGCATCACAAGCCTTAGACTTGGCCTACACTGATATAAAACAAGCCTTTGATTATTTTCTCACCCATTTTAACCATGGCCGGCCGTTTATCATCGTCAGTCATAGTCAGGGCAGCGCACATGCTTTGCGTTTATTAGAACAAGAAATCGATACCCAGCCTATTCAACAAAAACTTGTTGCTGCCTATGTGCTTGGTTATTGGTTGCCTTTGGATAAGTTTAGCCGCGGCTTTCGTTCTTTGACCTTGTGTCAAACTGCGCTGCAAACCGGATGTATCATTAGTTATGACAGTTACGGCGAAGGCGGCACGTCAGAGGGAAGGGTACCTCATTGGTATACTTCTGGCTGGGAGTTTAATCTTGATGAAAATGGCAACAAAAAAGCGAGCGCTTGTGTTAACCCTTTAAGCTGGCAAACTGGGCAAGAAAAAGTAGCTAAGACTCAACACTTAGGGGCCATGCCAGTTGAGTTTAAGCGCACGCCAATAGACATGTTGTTGGCGCGCAATCCAGGTTTCAAATTTAGCCAACTTCCGCCCATCAGCCCACAATTGACTTGGGCTCAGTGTCAAGCAGATGGTCGTTTAGAGGTCGCCCAGCAATACGATAATGCCTTCTCTAATCACCTCGACCAAGCAAACCGCAGTTATCATGTGCTTGATTTTAGTCTTTTTTATGCCAACCTTCGACAAAATGCACTGCAACGTACGCAGGCCTATTTGCACCAACATCCCTAATTAAAGGATCTTTAATGTTTAATTCACACCTTTACCGCAAACGATTTAAACCACTATCGAGTTTAGTGGTCTGTGCTCTATTATTTAGTGTCAACTCCCAAGCGTCAGAGCCACAGCAACTTTATAGCCATCAGCCCTCGGTGACACCTGAATTGGCCTTGCCAGGTGAATATAAGGTCGGCGTACGGACCTTGCAGGCCACAAATCCACAGCAGTTAAGTGCAGTAGATTATCAATCTAAACAAGACCGCAGCTTAACGCTTGAAGTCTGGTATCCAGCAACGCCTGAGCAGGGAGCAAAAAAAACCAGTTATGAAAATGTCAGTCGTTTGCATGTGCCCTTTAGTCTGGCAGCTAATGCCTACCGCGATGCGCCGGAATCAACAGGCACTACCTTTCCATTAGTCGTATTGTCTCATGGTTATACTGGGTATCGCACCATCATGTTCTATCTAGGCGAGCATCTTGCTAGTCATGGCTATGTGGTCGTAGGAATCGATCATACTGACTCTACCACTGCTGAAATTGACTTCAAAAATGGGCCATTTGCTGGCTTTCCCAGCACCTTAATTAATCGAGCACGGGATCAGCAGTTTGTTTTAGATTATTTTAGCCAATCCAGTTCCCCTTTGGCTGGCATTATCGACAATTCTCATGCAGCCGTTATCGGCTATTCAATGGGCGGCTACGGCGCTATTAATACTATTGGTGGATGCTATAGTTTTTCGCAAGCGGGACTGCAGCAACTAGGATTTCCTGAAACAGCAGCAAAAGCACTATTGCCGGTGTTTAATAGCTGTAATGCTGGACGTGAGAAGGTAGACCCGCGCTGGAAAGCCATGGTGGCCTTTTCTCCATGGGGACAAGAACTCAATGTGCACAGTGACAAAGCTCTACTTAATATCAAGGTTCCGAGTCTATATGTGGTGGGAGATCATGATGATGTGTCTGGCTATGAGAATGGCGTAAAAAAATTGTTTGAACAAAGTGGTAGCAAAGAAAGTTACTTGTTGGTCTACCAAAACGCGCGACATAACATTGCGCCTCACCCTGCTCCGCAAGAAACCTATGCCACCGATATCGATATTGGTCATTATTTTGAGCCAAGTTGGAGCAGTGAAACCCTTAACCGGATTAATCAACATATGACCTTAGCTTTCTTAGATTGTAAGGTTAAGACTGATGAAAAAGCCTGTGATTATCTGCCCAAGCGCCAATTAAGTAATCAAGTCAAAGATGAGAGTGGCAAAATGTCTGCCCCTTGGCCAGGATTTAAAGATCGTTGGGGCACTGGTGTGATGTTTATGCGCAAAGACCTACCTTAAAATTGCGCTAGTTTTTGACAAACCTTAGGCCCCATTTACTCGCTTTGGCTGAGTAAATGGGGCTACTTAGCGATTAATGCTTAATTTCTCCCTTGTTAGACTCCTTATTGTTATTTCCGATTTTATATCAATCCCCCCCAATGTAAGCCTCTGTCAGCAAAGCGTAAAGAAAGCGTAAAGGGCATCTATGCTCATGAACTTAGCTTATATCATTCAGTCCCATCAGCACCGGTCATCAAGATTTTTAGCGCTCGCCAACACGGTTAATGGGTCTAAAAATAGTAAGTGTCAGTTTGGCTATAAATAATAATTGATTAAATAATTGGAGAAACAATGAAGTGTAAAAGCGTTCTACTGAAGCCATTCAACCCTATGGTGTATTTGTGTTTAGTGATATTAGCGTTGTCCGGCTGTGGGTCTGGTAGTAGTGAGGATGACAACAATGGTTACATTAAGTTTTACAATGCTTCATCGAATGCGCCAGGCATCTTTCTAACGGTTGATGAAAACCTCGACGAAGATACGGTTGATGAAATCGAAGTAACCTATAATTCGGTGGCTTACACCAAAGTGAGTGCTAACAACGCCTTAGACAAAGGAACGTATTATATCGAGTTGGCTTGGCAAGATGAAGAAAGCAGTGCTAGAAGTGATTTAGAGATAGTTTACGAAGACAGTGTGAAAATAGTAAAAGATCAGATTAAGTTTATCACTTTAATGGGGGATGTACGCGAACCTACAGTACTGCAATTTGATATCGACCTAGTAGATGATGATGGGGACGATGACGATGATTTATTTAATATTCGCTTGTTAAATATCCACCCTAGCTATCAAAGTGTTGATCTCTACATGTCTAAAGATAACGAAACTTTTAACGAAGCAATATTAATAGGCACTGCTGACTTTCAGGCGCTTTCTGACAACATTAAAGTGGAACAAGATCAGTATATTTATTATGTTACACCCGCCGGCAGTACTGAGATAATTTATACTTCAGTAGACCAAACTTACTCTGCTGTGAGTCAATATGTCATTGTATTGCGTGAAAATACTGGGGTTGGTTCATCTCCGTTTACTATCGACAGTATTGGCGTCAATGGCGTAACTGAATTGGAAGATGTGGATTCGGAAGCTAAATTTAGTTTTTACAATGGCATCGCATTAAATGATTATTTACCAGACTATTTTGGCGAGATTGATGTAGAAGTTAAATTAGATGGTCAAAGCGAAGTTAAGTTTAGTCAACTGGGACTTAATCAATTCAGCGATACCACCATTACCTCAAACGGTGACTATGACTTTTATGTAAGCAGTAGCAATACCAATAAATTGTACGTTAATAATGCTTTGCTGAGCTTACAGGAAAACGCCGACAATACTTTGTTCTTATATGGTAAAAAAGATCCTATCGACGACGACAATGACGGTGATATTGATGAAAATAATGATGGTATTGTTGATGGTTATGAAACGACAGTAAAAACATTAACGGTGACAAAAAGCAGTAGTGCCAGTATATATAGTCATGGCATTAAAGTGATTAATTTAGCCGATTCAGACGACTTTAGTCGCGTGACTTTCTATTTCGTACTGAGCGATGAAATCATAGCAACCGCCGCCAATAAAATTTCAGTATTACAAGAAAATAGTGCTTCTGTGAACCTGCTCAACAACACCTACAATGTTTATGCTATAGCCCCCATCGATGGTACCGATATCAAATTGACCAGCATGTATATGGTGCTGAATGAAGATAGCAAGGAACAATACCTGATTTTTGAAGCTGACCCTTCAGCGTCATCGGGCTATAAAATGACCTTGGTTAATCAAAAAACAGACGATTAGTTTTTCCAGAGTCGGGGCGTCGATACACAGTCAATAGTCAGGCTTTTATCGACGTATCCCGTTTCCATATTAAGCCCTAATTAACCAAGCAAAATCCTCTATCAGTTTGATTTTTATCGCTCTGCTAGAAAGGTGTGCGCGGTGCTTAGGCAACTTACTTGTTAAAGCAGGAATTATGTATAAAAAAGTAAAATTTGCTGTCATTTTTAGCTCTGCACTATTGCTTGTCTCACACTCTCACGGGGCACAATATCGTGTTGTTGAACTGCCTATTGCTAGCTTGGCAGAAAATTCATTTCCATCTGCAATTAACGCCTCTGGAACTGTCTCTGTAAATTTACAACGTCCTTATAATCCAACGATTGACTTTACTTTACTCGACTTCGATTCTGCCATCATGCTGACTTACCTTACTGATATTGAAAGTGCCAAAGGTTGGGACCTAAACGATACTGACTACACATTTGTATACACCTATATTTCATCCAATAGTGAAAATCAGTTCTTTCAGCAGATCGCAAGTTACAACAGTTATCTTGCGGATGAGTCAAGCGATGAATTACTGCATGGTTTTGACAGTATCGACAGTTCAACTGGGGCCTATCGCAATAGCGCTACAACCATGGTTCGCGGCATTAACGACTTAGGTCATGCAGTGGGTCTGAGTCAAGATGGGTTTTATCTTTTATCTTATGTTAGCAATGATGTGATAGATGTGACTTATGTACTTAATGACTTTTATTCACGGGGTTTCGCCTTAATAGAGGGGAAGTCGTTTGAATTATTGCCACCCGATATCACCGCAGGGGGCTTAAGTGATGCCTACGATATTAATGCCAATAATCAGGTTGTGGGTATAGGCACGACTGCAATCACATCGAGCGCCTTTAAAGCGAGTGTAGAAGCCTGTGACGATGAAGATAAAAGAGGTGATATTCCGCTAGAATCGTGTCTACGCGCCCTCAGTATTGAGTTGAATAGCAATGTTTCCTCTATTGCGCAGCAACGGGGCATCATCTGGCAATTAGATGGAAAAGGTAACACCAGTGAGATCTTAGTTTTAGATATGTTAATTACCCCCGACATTACAGATACCACTATTTATAGCAGCACTGCGGTGGCTATTAATGACTATGGCGTAGCAGTGGGAGAGTCCCCAGCCCAATATTTAGCTACAAGCTCTTTAACCACGGCGGCCGCTTTTTATATTAATGATGAGGTTCTCACCATCAACTATGATGATGGGGTTTATGCAAGCGCGGCGACCGATGTGAATAATGATAATTTAGCTGTAGGTTATGTGACTAAAAACGTAAGTGGTCTGACTAAAACTAAGTTTTTTGTTCACGATATTAACGCCTCGCTCACGAGCTACCCAGATGACTTTTTTAGCAGTTCAGGCAGTGTTGCCAACGCCATTAATAATCAAGGTATGGTAGTGGGCTATGGCGAATCGGAAGCTACCTCTGGGCTTAGGCGTACTGAAGGTTTTTTGTATGATTACCGTAATGATTTGTTTGTAGGATTAAATAGCTTACTAGAATGCAACTCGCCTTTTACCATTAGTCAGGCTAACGCTATTAATGATGACAATGAAATTGCTGCAACAGCCTTAATGACGGGTCCAGCGAGAGACATCAAAGGTAATATTATCTATGATTCGCTCGGGGCACAAACCGAAGTCGATTATGTTGTTGCGGTTAAATTAATACCGATTTCCGGTGGCTCGGTTGATAACTGTAGCGCATATGAAGAGCAAGAGGTTCGTCAAGGTGCCAGTTTAAATTTACTCATGCTATCGTTTTTGTTTGGTTTTGTGCTACTCAGACATGCCGTCTTTGCCAGACGAGTTACAGGTAATTAAGTAAGACTAATGCCTTACTTTGCTCTTATTTTTGAAAAAACAATACCGCCAATGGCGCCACAAATACACAGGCTAACAAGGCCCGCAGTGCTGCGGGCACTGGCCAGCACTGTTATATTCATGATGGGGTGCATCGCCGCTAGCATGACCCAAATAGTAACTGACCCGGCAAGAGGATATAAATAAGTGTTGTAGTAAACCGTTTTTGTGAGTTTGTTGATAGCGGCAACTGCAGTAAAGCCAAGCAACAAACTAAGACTAATGATCGCACCTAAGGTCGCAAATAGGCCTTGCAGATCATCTATGGTCATCTTAAGTCGGTCTTGCAGAGATACTGTGATACCAATATCCACCAATCCCTGTAATACAAATTGACTGTGTACCACACTAGATAAAACAAAAGTGACCAAACAGGCAAAGGCAAAGTGGCCAACAAGTACAAAAAATCGTTGCATAAATATCAGGCTATGATGGATTAGTTTAGCGATATCATGGCACTATCTGTGTCATATCCCAAATAATACCCGTAGTGATGATGAAAATTAAGTTATCGGTCGCCCTTCAAGTCAAATTTCTAGTAAGTACTTTAATGCTGCTTACCTTTTCAGTAGATGCAGCAGAGCAAGGCACAAGGTCCAATGCAAAAAGTGACTTATTTAATTATCAAATTAGCCAAGTGGCAGAGGGCTTAGCCTTTCCATGGTCTTTGGCTTTTTTGCCGAACGATGAATTACTGGTCACAGAGCGCAGCGGTCACTTAAGAAAAATAATCAAGGGGCAGATAAGCGAACCTATAAGTGGTCTACCAGATGACATCTATATAAAAAGTCAGGGGGGCTTATTAGATGTGGTTTTGCATCCTAACTTTTTACAAAATGGCTGGATTTATCTGAGTTATGCCGCAGGGACGGATGAAAAAAATGCACTCAAAGTGATGAGAGCTAAATTAGATGGCTTAACATTAACTGAACAGCAGGTTTTATTTGCGGTCACACCGGCTAAAGATACCCCAGTGCACTTTGCGGGGCGCATGGCTTTTTTGCCTGATAATTCGTTGCTGATCACCAGCGGCGATGGCTTTGATTACCGTGAGCAAGCCCAACGCTTAGACAGCCTGTTGGGCAAGATTATTCGAATTAATGATGACGGCACAGTGCCACCAGACAATCCATTTTATGGACAAGATAAGATGCCATTGGCAGAGTCGGGGGGCGCAGGGAATGCCATAGCGTCGGAGGATTATATTTATTCTCTGGGGCATCGAAATGCACAAGGTCTAATCTATGATCCAGTGAGAAAACAGGTGTTCTCGAACGAACACGGACCTGCCGGTGGGGATGAGGTGAACATCATTACGTCGGGCAATAATTATGGCTGGCCGGTGATTACTAACGGACTGGATTATTCAGGTGCTCGTATTAGCCCATTTACCGAATACCCTGGTATGCAACAACCGTGGCTTGATTGGACTCCTTCTATCGCACCCTCCTCATTGGTTGTTTATTATGGGTCCATGTTTGCTAATTTACAGGGAGATCTATTAGTGACATCACTTAAGTTTAGGCAAGTTTACCGCTTGCATGTAGAGGCGAATAAAGTAATAAAACAGAGCGTATTGTTTAGTGAAATTGGACAACGACTGCGTGATATTAAAGTGCATTCTGATGGCAGTATTTATATACTGACTGATAGTGCGCAGGGCGAAATTTTACGAATTTCTGCTCAGCCCTAAATAAATAACTGAAATTGGTTAAAAAACACATAATTTCAAAGCCTTATCACTAAAAATAATAGTGACTATCAGTAAACAAAGGACGAGATAAATTTTAATTTTCAAGCGAAAGCTTTATAATGTTTGAGTTTATTCCTAGCCTCCAAGATAAGTAGTACCAGCGGAGCCAACCAAGAGGATCGTATAGTGTTAGAAGAATATCGTAAACACGTTGCAGAACGTGAAGCTCAAGGCATTCCAGCTCAAGCGTTAAATGCAGAGCAAGTAGCCAGTTTGGTTGAGTTGCTCAAAGCACCACCTGCCGGTGAAGAAGGGTTTTTACTTGAGTTACTTTCTGAGCGAGTTCCTCCCGGTGTGGATGAAGCGGCCTATGTTAAAGCCGGATTTCTAAGTGCCATCGTCAGAGGTGAAACACAATGCAACTTGATCTCTAAAGATGCAGCCATTCAATTATTAGGTAATATGCACGGTGGATACAACATCGTGACTTTAGTTGATGCTTTAGACGATATTGAGCTAGCTGAATTAGCGGCTGAAGAGTTGAAACATACTTTGTTAATGTTCGACCGATTCCACGATGTAGAAGATAAAGCCAAAGCAGGCAATCAATTTGCAAAAGACGTAATAGAATCTTGGGCAGAAGCCGATTGGTTTACCGCACAACCTGAATTAGCTGAAAAAATTACCGTTAGTGTATTTAAAGTCACCGGTGAAACTAATACCGACGATTTATCTCCAGCGCCTGATGCTTGGTCACGTCCTGATATCCCTTTGCATGCGCGCGCCGCATTTAAAATGACACGTGATGGCTTAACACCTGAAAAACACGGTGAAGTGGGTCCATTAAAACAAATCGAAGATATTAAAGCCCAAGGTTATCCGGTTGCTTTTGTGGGCGACGTAGTCGGCACAGGCTCTTCACGTAAGTCTGCGACTAACTCGGTATTGTGGTTCTTCGGTGAAGATATGCCTGGCGTACCGAACAAACGTGGCGGTGGTATTTGTATTGGTAGTAAAGTCGCACCTATTTTCTTTAATACCATGGAAGATGCCGGTGCCTTAGTATTTGAAGCCGACGTAGAAAAAATGAATATGGGTGATGTGATCGATATTTTCCCTCTTGAAGGTAAAATTACCAATCACAAAACCGGCGAAGTATTAGCAACTTACGAATACAAATCTAAAGTGTTGTTAGATGAAGTTCGCGCTGGTGGCCGTATTAATCTTATTATTGGTCGTGGTTTAACTGATAAAGCCCGTGAGTCACTTAATTTACCTGCTAATGATATGTTCCGTAAACCTGAGCAGCCGGTCGACACAGGCAAGGGTTATACCTTGGCACAGAAAATGGTCGGTAAAGCCTGTGGTGTAAAAGGTATTCGTCCTGGTACTTATTGCGAACCTAAGATGACCACGGTTGGCTCACAAGATACCACCGGTCCGATGACTCGTGATGAATTAAAGGATCTAGCTTGTTTAGGTTTTACTGCTGATTTAACCATGCAGTCATTCTGTCACACCGCGGCGTATCCAAAACCTATTGATATTGAAACTCAGCATACCTTACCTGATTTCATTATGAATCGTGGTGGCGTATCTTTGCGTCCAGGTGACGGTATTATCCACTCGTGGTTAAACCGCATGTTGTTGCCTGATACCGTCGGTACCGGTGGTGACTCACACACCCGTTTCCCAATGGGCATTTCCTTCCCAGCGGGCTCTGGCTTAGTGGCTTTTGCTGCGGCCACAGGTGTTATGCCTTTGGATATGCCTGAATCTATCTTGGTACGTTTTAAAGGTAAAATGCAGCCAGGTATCACCCTACGTGACTTAGTCCATGCCATTCCTTTATACGGTATCAAAGCCGGTTTATTGACTGTTGCCAAAAAAGGTAAAATCAATGCTTTCTCTGGCCGTATCTTAGAGATTGAAGGTTTAGATGACCTAACGATTGAGCAAGCGTTTGAATTGTCTGATGCATCTGCTGAACGTTCTGCTGCAGGCTGTACCATCAAGTTATCGCAAGATTCAATCGCTGAATATCTTACTTCTAACATCACCATGTTACGTTGGATGATCAACGAAGGTTATGGCGACCAACGTACATTAGAGCGTCGAGCTCGTAAGATGGAAGAGTGGTTAGCTAAACCAGAATTGATGGAAGCTGATGCTGATGCCGAATATGTTGAAGTACTTGAAATCGATTTGAACGACATTAAAGAGCCTATCTTGTGCTGTCCTAACGATCCAGATGATGCCAAAACCTTGTCTGAAGTTGCTGGTGACAAAGTGGACGAAGTGTTTATTGGTTCTTGTATGACCAACATTGGTCATTTCCGTGCTGCTGGTAAATTACTAGAGCAATATGACGGTACTTTACCAACACGCCTGTGGATGTCTCCTCCTACTAAGATGGATGAAGCTCAGCTTAAAGAAGAAGGTTATTACAACATCTATGCTAAGGCTGGGGTGCGCACTGAAATGTCAGGCTGTTCACTGTGCATGGGTAACCAAGCACGTGTTGAGCCGGGCGCTACGGTTTTGTCTACTTCTACCCGTAATTTCCCTAACCGTTTAGGTGATGGCGCAAATGTTTATTTGTGTTCAGCTGAAATGGCTGCAGTCGGTGCTATTGTGGGCAAGATCCCAAGCGCGGCGGAATATATGGAATACGCCAACAAGATTGAATCCATGTCGGGTGAAGTTTTCCGTTATTTGAACTTTGACCGCATGCCATCTTTCAAAGCTGCTGAAGAAGAAGCGAAGAAAAATATCATACCTACCTTACAAATTGCCTAATAACACCCTAGGTCAGTAAGTAAGATCAAAAGCCGGATAGGGAAACCTCCCGGCTTTTTTATTACGTGATAGTTAGTTCGTTACGCCAAAGGAATCTGCAACTACAATGTGTACAAGCTTATTATCAGGAGTGGCATACCCGCAATAAACAAATGGGTTGTTCATGTAAAAAGTTGTAAGCTAACTATTGATGCTATATTTCCGATTAACTGAGTGCGCCCTATGAAATTTCGTCTGTTTTTACTTTCTTTTGTATTTTGTTTTAGCCTATATGCCAAACAGGCTGAGACTCAATTTCCCAATGTAGTGATAGAAGTGCAAGGTATCAACCTTATTCTTGAATACGCTGACAATTTTGAGTTGCGCAGCCAAGGTCTGATGTACCGTAAATCGATGTGCAGTGACTGCGGGATGTTATTCAACTTCAATCAGATTAAACCGGCTGGTATGTGGATGCGTAATACCTTTATTCCCTTAGATGTGGCTTTCATCCGCAAAGATGGCACGATTACAGATATCAAGGCCATGACACCCCATGACGAAACTACCACCACCTCATCTGAAAACGTCCTATATGCCTGGGAAATGAATCAAGGTTGGTTCAAGCGCAATAATATTGTGGTCGGTGATAAAGTGTCTATTCAAGAAACCGAGTAAGGTTTAGCTATATCCTCAATAACAAGCCGCCTCTCGGTCATTTAATTTTAAGCACCAAGTCAAAGGCCCTAGTCTGTAGTTAAAGTTAAACACTTTTAAACTATGCTATATAAAAAAAAAACGTACAAAATCAATTTTTATTTTCTCTTGGCAACTAAAACTGCTATTTTTATCGCCCATTTTTAAGTCAATTTTTTTAATTTAAGTGAGGAGTGGATCGTGTTGAATGTAGCCAAGTTTGGCGGTACCAGTGTGGCAAATTTTGCCGCCATGCAAAATTGCGCAAACATAGTTAAAAGTAACAATAAGACTAAACTTGTGGTAGTGAGTGCCTCTGCTGGCGTGACGAATTTATTAGTCGATATTGCCCACACGGCCATGACAACTGAACAAGTATTGGCAAAAATAGCACTAATCAGTGACATTCAATTTGCTATTTTGAATGCGTTAGACAATTCGCAAGATGTTAGCGATAAACTAGCTGAGTTATTAGATTCGTTGAAAGAACTTGCACTGCATGAAGAGTTATTACATCGCCCCGATTTGAAAGACGCCTTATTGTCACATGGCGAAAGATTGTCTTCGTTGTTGTTTAGTGCCGTATTAAAGCAAAATGGCTTAAATGCAGGAAATTTCGATGTTAGAAAAATACTGCGTACCGATAACGAATTTGGCCAGGCTGTGCCCCAGTTAGATGAAATTCGTCAATTAGCCCAAAGCTTATTATTGCCCGAACTGGCGTCCAAAGTATTGGTAACTCAAGGGTTTATCGGTTCAGACCAAGATGGGAATACGACTACCTTGGGCCGTGGTGGTTCTGATTTCACTGCCGCCTTATTGGCCGAAGCGTTGGATGCAGAAACCTGCGAAATTTGGACGGATGTTATTGGGGTATATACTACCGACCCACGAATAACCGCCGCAGCCAGACCCTTACCAGAATTAAGTTTTGAAGAAGCTGCAGAAATGGCTACCTTTGGTGCCAAAGTATTACATCCGGCAACGATGGAACCAGCCCTTAGAAAAAATATCAAGGTTTTTGTTGGTTCAAGTAGAGAGCCTGAAAAGGGCGGAACGTGGATTGTGCGCGACTGTAAAACAGAGCCTTCTTACCGGGCTATTACCCGTCGTAAAGATCAGGTTATGGTTACCGTCAAAACACCTAAAATGATGTTCGCTCAGGGTTTTTTACAAAAAGTATTTACTATCATTGCACAACATAAGTTGAGTGTTGATTTGGTGACAACCTCTGAAATTTCAGTATCGTTTACCTTAGACAATCCACCAAACTCTGTACTACAGCGTTTGAACCGTGAAACTATCGAAGAATTAAGTCAATTTTGTAATGTATTAGTGGAAGATAATTACGATCTAGTTACCGTGGTGGGTAATAATATGCATAGTGCCGCGGGGGTCTCAAGTAAGATATTTGCGGCTATAAGTGACTATAATCTGCGTTTGATTTGTTACGGTGCTAATCCACATAATATGTCATTTTTAGTGGGTAATAACGACAGCACCGATGTCGTCAACGTTTTGCATAAGGCCTTGTTCGAATAAAGCTAAATAAGTGCAACTTTACTTAGAGGCGACAACATGGTGAAGTCAAATAATGGCATATATCAATCACCTCTGAGTAAGTTGTTTGTTCGTAAACAGCCTAAGGTTAAGGCTAAAAAACGGATGGCGGCTTTATTATTGGTGTATGCCGAACAGGACCATCGACGAATTGCATTACTGATACAAGATTGGCTCAAAGACGATAAAGCAAAATGAGTACTTATAAAAAAACCGCCAATTGGCGGTTTTTTATTTAATGAAAAATCACACCCTAAATTGTTGAATCGAGTTTTGTAATTCTTCAGCCAATCGAGCCACTTCTTGACTTGATTCAGATGTTTGATGAGCGCCAACAGTAGTCTGTTCGGCAATACCCACGATGTTTTCTAGGGTTTTACTGATTTCGAGTGATACCACGTTTTGTTCTTTTGCGGATTGTTCAATTTGACTACTAACATCGTAAGCTTTATGCACAGCGTCAGTAATTAACTGTAATGCCTCGGTAGCTTTTTCTGTTTGCAGTACACACAAGGTAGTTTGTTCTTTACCTTGATTCATAACTGCAACCGCTTTTTCAGCGCCTGCTTGTAGTACTTCAATCATCGAATTAATTTCTTGAGTCGATTTTTGTGTGCGGCTAGCAAGGGTTCTAACTTCATCAGCAACTACGGCAAAGCCTCTGCCTTGCTCACCGGCTCTTGCTGCTTCAATGGCGGCGTTTAAAGCGAGCAAGTTAGTCTGGTCTGCAACACCGCGAATAACGTCTAAAATACCGCCTATGCTTGCGCTGTCTTGATGTAACTTATTGATAACATCAGCCGCTTGTTCTACATCTTTAGCTAAGACTAAGATAATCTTTTTGTTTTCTTCAGAAATCAATTTCACTTTTTCAGCTTCATTATCAGCATGACGAATTTGATTCAATGTATGTTCTGCGCTTTGTAACACCACTTGTGAAGTGCTGTGCATTTCTGAGGTAGCAGTTGCCACTTGAGCCACTTGGGTTTTTTGCTCTTGAATAGATCTTGTTGTTTGAGCTGTTACCATGGAGGTTTCTTCAGAGGCTGCAGCTAATTGTGCTGCCCGTGAACTGATGCCAGAAATTAGCGCTTTAAGACTGTTGATCAAATTATTACAATTTTTGGCCAATTCACCAAATTCATCATCCTTAGAATCATCCAGTTTACGGGTTAAATCACCTGAAGAGACTATTTTAAGCATCTCATTAACTTTATGCAGGGGCTTGATAATGGCGTTAACGGTAACAAACGCAATAACGGCTGCCACTACAATGGAAATAAGTCCGATAACAATAGTCAACCATAAACCAGAGCTAACTGAAGAGGCTACTTCCATTTTAGATTCAACTGTTTTGGTGTCAGTGAGTTTCAGTAAATCGTCTAACTTTTTAACTGCTTGACTGATATTGTCTTCTGAGGCGCGATAAGACGTTGAGGCTTGGTTTCGCGCATTTAAGCGCTTAACTTGAGTTTGTAGCAAACCATTTGAGGATTCAACCGCATTAACCACGGCATCCATCAAAGCATAAATTTCGTTTAAAGTGCCACTGCTATCTTGGCTAGCTGCTGCCGCTTGAATCTCAGCCACCTTTTCTTTGATTTGACTCACCACCAGTTCAACTTCATTGCCCAAGGTATCAGCACGCACTAAGGTGGAGGTTTTTACGTATTCTGCACCTACCGTTAGTAGCGATAATAAACTTGTCTCTAGGGTATTGCTGACTTCGGATGCCTTAGCCAATTTCTTATTTTTAGACACGATATCTAGGTCAGCAAAGTCAAGAATGTAGGTAGAGGTATCATCAGAATTGTCTTCGATATCACCTAGTAGGCTGTCTACTTTACTGGCATATTCCAAGCTAGCTTGTTTGTTATCAAATATTGAATTTACATTTAGAATATAGTCGTTATAGATTTCTTCTGCTTCAACTAAGGATTGGCGTAAGTCAGGCTCTTTGCTCACAATGGCAGTTAAACTGCGAATTTCATTATCAAAGTTACTTTTACTCTTTTCGAAAGAAGCTTGCTTAGTTTTCAGTTCGCTTAACTCAGTTTCATAGTAGGCCTCAGTGGTTAAACGCCCCATATTCAAAAATGAAACCTTCAGTTGACTGCTGCCGCTGACAGTGGGGATGGTCAAGGTACTCACTTGATCTGTTGCACTTTCTATACTTCTCAAACTATTTACTGCAACTATACCGAGAATTAATAGCAGAACTGTAATTAAGGCGAAACCGCCGACTACCCGCATGGCTACTGTTATTTTCATTTTTTGGCCCTTGTTTTATTCGTTATATGGGGTAAGTCCGTTTTACCGAATACTGAACGTATCTATCCATAATTGTATCAGCAATTTGTTTGTTTAAAAAAATTTAAAAAATACCATTAATATACTGCTCTTTAAACAGAGTCTCAATCTTTAAACTATCGACCTCAGATTGTTAATCTTGATAAGAGACTGAATATTTTTTGCCGTTTTGTCGTTGCCACATCGTTAGTTTTTGCTGCCAGACGTATCCGGTATCCAGTGCAATAAATTGAGGATGATGAGTTTGTCCAGCTAACGTTGCCCAGTGACCAAAAAGCACGCTATCTTGGCTGCTTAAATTAACATTTTCAATATTAAACCAAGGATAAAGTGTGTTTGGGGCTAAGTCAGGTGAATCTTTACAATTAAATTCGAGTCTATTGGGCGCCAGCATATAACGCATACGAGTAAATGCATTGACAATAAAGCGCCAGCGGCTGCTACCGGTTAAGGCCTCATCCCAAACATTAGGTTGGTCGCCATACATTTTCTTCAAGACTTTTTGCCAATCTTTGCCTTGTAAACTATCACTTACTTCCTGACTCAAGGCCAAGGCTTGTTTGATAGACCATTGGGGATAGAGTCCTGCGTGGCTGATCAAAGTGTGTTCATCAAGAGCTAAGGCTAAAGGTTTGTGGCGCAGCCAATCAATATATTTGTCAATATTTGGGCTGGCAAGTAAAACATCGAATTTATCTTTTGTTTT
>Ga0163215_100538_pt1 | contig 58482 bp, 48 predicted proteins | sample SynspAceP_FD_185934 | JGI IMG/M metagenome (GOLD analysis project Ga0163215, IMG submission 185934) | Saline lake microbial communities from Ace Lake in Antarctica - Synechococcus sp. Ace-P (Hybrid Assembly) | ecosystem: Environmental > Aquatic > Non-marine Saline and Alkaline > Saline | place... | reverse complement strand
GAAGACCTCGCCGATGGCTTCAATCGGGATGTGGAGTTCCCAACCAAGCTCGCCGACATAGGTGACGCGCAGCGCCCGCACGGTGCTGCCAGCGATGTCGATCTCGCGGACATGGCCGAAGGGGAACGTTTCGTTCGAGACATCGGCAGCAGTAACTTTTTCCAATACGTCGCGGGCATGCGGGCCCATCAGTGACAGGGTGCCATAGGCCTCGGTGATGTCGTCGATCTGCACATCGGCGCCTTCGGGCACATGCTCGCGGATCCATGCCAGATCATGGGTGCGGAAGCCAGTGCCGGTGACAACATAGAAGCGGTCATCGGCGAGCCGTGCCACGGTCAAGTCCGCCTCGATGCCGCCGCGGGTGTTGAGAAGCTGGGTATAGGTCAATCGTCCGACCGGTTTGGTCACATCATTGGCGCATATCTGGCTGAGTGCCGCGAGCGCGCCGGATCCACTGACTTCGTATTTAGCGAAGGAAGACTGGTCGAAAACCCCGACCTTTTCACGCACATGGCGGTGCTCATCGCCAACCGCATCAAACCAGTTCTGGCGACCCATTGTTGGAATATCGGCAGCTTCCATGCCCTCGGGGGCAAACCAGTTGGGACGTTCCCAGCCAAGCTTGGAGCCGAACACAGCACGGTGTGCCTTGAGTCGCTCAAACAGTGGGGAGACGATGCGGGGGCGTCCGGACTCATATTCCACATGCGGGAAGCCGATGGCGTAGTGCTTGCCATAGGCTTCGAGCGTGCGGTCATTGACCCATTGCCTGTCCTTGTGCATCTCGGAGAAGCGCCTGATATCGACCACCCAGAGATCCAGCGGTGCTTCGCCGTCAATCACCCATTGTGCCAGCACCCAGCCCGCGCCGCCGCCCGAGGCGATTCCGAAGGCGTTGAAACCGGCACCGACGAACATGTTGGAGCATTCAGGCGCTGCCCCGAGAATGAAATTTCCGTCCGGAGTGAAACTCTCCGGGCCGTTGATCATCTGCTTGACGCCAACATTGTTGAGCGCCGGAACCCGCTCCATCGCCTGCATCATGTGCTGCTCGAAATGATCATAATCATCGTCGAAGAGCTGGAACTCAAAATCATTGGGGACATCGTCCATGGTCCAGCCTTGAGGGTTGGGCTCGTAGCCGCCAAAGGAGAGCCCGCCGACTTCTTCCTTGAAATAAGTGCGGCGGTCAGGATCACGAATGGTCGGTGCGTCGCTTGATAGTCCTTCGATCTTATCGGTGATGACATATTGATGCTTGACCGGCTGCAGCGGCACATTGATACCCGCCATCACACCGATCTGGCGCGCCCATTGCCCGGCGCAATTGACCACTTTCTCGCAGGCGATGTCGCCCTTGTTGGTTTTTACCGCCAGGATACGGCCATCCTTCATGTCGAAGCCGGTAACCCGTACGTTCTCGAATATCCTGGCGCCGTGCATGCGCGCGCCCTTGGCCAGTGACTGGGTGATGTCGGAAGGGCTGGCCTGACCGTCGGTGGGCAGCCAGCTGGCGCCAACCAGATCATCAACCTGCATCAGTGGAAATTTGGATTTGGCTTCCTGCGGCGACAGCAACTGCATGTCCATGCCGAAACTCTGTGCGGTGGTGGCCAGGCGCCGGTATTCGATCCAGCGATCCTGATTGGTGGCAAGCCGCAGGCAGCCGGACATCTTCCAGCCGGTCTCCAGCCCGGTTTCCTGATCAAGCCGTTTGTAGAGATCGACCGAATATTTGAGCACCTTGGTGATCGACGCTGATGAGCGCAGCTGGCCGACAAGACCGGCTGCATGCCAGGTTGAACCTGAGGTCAGTTGACCCTGCTCGAGCAGAATGACATCGGCCTTGTGATCGCGGGCCAGATGGTAGGCCGTGGAGCAACCGATGATGCCACCGCCGATAACGACGATCTGGGCTCTGTCAGGAAGTGTCATTGTGATGTCTTTCCGTAGGTCGAATGGTACTGGTCTAGAGCGGCGTCAAGACGGGCGAGGTTCTCGGCGGTGTAGGCCTGGTAGTCCGCACCCGGCGCATCAAGGTGAAGTTCAGAGACGAGACTCCACAGCGTTTCACGTAAAAGCGATGCGCATTGCATGGCGTGAAAGGATCGGGTGAGAGCCGCATCAGGGGCTGAGCCCAGAGCCGCTTCAGTCAGGATAGCTGCTTCGGATTCTGTCATTTCGGCATTTGAGGCCGCGCCGGCAATGTCGAACATGGCGGTGGAAAAACCGGCATATTCGAAATCGATCAGCCACAACTTGTGACCGTCATCGAGAAAGTTGGCAGGCAGCAGATCGTTGTGCCCGAAGATGATCGGCAGCGGAGATTGCGCGGCTTCGAGGCTATCTGATAGTTTGAGCCAGGCGGGCAATTGCTCCATCATGCGCGAACCGCCTGATTTCAGCGTGCGGGCATAATCGCGGATGACGTGGAAAACCCAGAACATGAAGCCCGGACCTTCAATGTGGCTCGGCATCGTTGTGTGAAAATCGCGGATTAATCGGCCAATACGTTCGGGGTTGGCGCGAACATCAACCGGCTCAAAGGTTTTCGCATCCAGAAAGGCCGAAACCATGATGCCCGGTTCGGAATATTCAACGCGCGGCGCAAAGCCTGCTTCATGGGCGGCGCGAGCAGTCATCACCTCGCGCTTGCGGTCAACATGGTGAAATGGAAAATCACGTCCGAGCCGAACGACATGGCGGCCCGCCCCATCCGAGACAAGCCAGCTCTCATTGCTCAATCCGCCAGTTAACGGTTCGATGTCGATCTTGCCCGAGAAGCAAGGCAGGGCACGGATATGATCAAGGGAAGCAAGATCAGTCATGAATTACTCCAGACCAAGACGGCGACGGGCGTGACTGGCGCCGGCTGAAATCAACCGGTCGGCGATGATGGCGATGGCGGCAATCGACAGGCCCGCAACGAGACCGCGCCCGGTGTCGGCCTTGGTCAATGCGATATAGACTTCCTGACCGAGATCGCGGGTACCGACCAGTGCGGTGATCACCAGCATCGACAGGGCGAACATGATGGTCTGGTTCAATCCGAGCAGGATCTCGGGCAGCGCCAGCTTCAACCGGATGCGGGTAAGGATCTGCCACTCGGTGCAGCCCATGGCGCGGCCGGCCTCGATCAGCTTCGGGTCAACTTTGCGGATGCCGAGCGCGGTGTAACGGATCGCTGGAGCGATCGCGAAAGCCACAACGGCAATCATGGCGGTGAAATCGCCAACCCGGAACAGCATCACGGCGGGCATCAGATAAACGAAACTCGGGAGTGTCTGCAGCGTGTCGATGGCAAGCTGAACCCAGGTCCAGACCCGGTCGCGGGTGGCGGCGAAAATGCCGATTGGAATGCCGATCAATGAGGCGAGCACAGCCGAGATGCCGCAGAGATAGACGGTGATCATGGCCTTCTCCCACTGGCCGGTTACCGCGATGAAGAGCGGCAGACAGATGGTCAGTAGCCCCAAACGCCAGCCACCGAGCCGGTAGCCGGCAAAGCCGAGAAATGCTGTCACGCCAAACCAGGGAAGATCGCCGAGGAAGCGTTTGAACGGGATCAGAACGTTGAGCAGCATCGTGTTCTTGATGGCTTCAAGCGTGTCGAAATAGTTGATGTTGATCCAGGCAACAACTTCAGACCAGAACGTGCCGGTCGATAACTGCAGCGTCTCGGGATAGCTGCGGATGCTCGGCACAACATAGCCGAGCACCGTTGTGACGAGAACAAGACTCAGTGCCGCAACAATATAGGGATGGCGCGCCAGGAACCGGGAGGTCGGAACCTCAGGGGAGGGCGCAGAGAGTTTCTCAGCTGCAGCCTGGCTCAATCGATCCATTGCAATGGCCAGGGCGACGATGGCGAAGCCTGCTTCCAGGCCTGCACCAAAATCAAGCCGGCGAAGCGCTGCCAGCACGTCGAAACCCAAGCCGCCGGCGCCGATCATCGAGGCGATGATGACCATGTTGAGCGACAGCATGATCACCTGGTTCATGCCGACCATCAGGCTTTCACGCGCCGCCGGCACCATCACCCGCCAGGTCATCTGGCGTTCGGTGCAGCCGACCATGTTTCCCAGATCGATAATTTCGCTGGGTACTGCGCGCAGGGCCAGAATGGCGATGCGGATCATGGGCGGGGTGGCGAAAATCAGAGTGGCGATCACGGCGGCGGTCGGGCCGAACCCGAACAGGAAAAGCACCGGCACGAGATAAGCAAACACCGGGATTGTCTGCATCAGATCGAGCAGCGGCATGATCATCCGTTCAAACCAGCGCCAGCGCCATGCTGCAACGCCGAACAGCAACCCGAAGACAACGCCGAGCGGCGCCGCAACGAGAATCGATGCCAGGGTGATCATGGCACTGGTCCATTGCCCGAAAACCGCCAGGAACAGGAAGCAGCCACCTGACAACAGGGCCAATGACCTGCCGCCGAGCCAATGTCCGAGCAGCATGACCAGACCGACGACGGCTACCCAAGGCAAGGGGGGAGCGATTTGGATCGCAGAAGAGCCGCTGCCTTCGAGAAAGCCAGTGGACAGCAGGCTTGACGCCAGCGTGTAGGGCACTTCCAGAACGGCGGAGATAAAGCGGGTGAATTCGGTGAAAGTGAAAAGGCCGAAAGTGGCCTCGTCAATCAACCATTTCATCGCGGCGCTGATCCACTTGGCCAGCTTCACCACATGGGCTTTCGGGTAATCGAAGGCTGCGGGAACAAAAGGCTTGGTGTAGAGCCAGAATGCCACGAACACAGCGACGGCAACCAGCCAGGCAACCGGCAGCCGGAATGATGGCGGTGAAGCCTGAGCCGCTTCGGATTCCAAAGGACGCGCGCCGGACATCGCCATGTTCAGCCCTGCAACATCAAAGAGACAACCGCTTCGCGGTCGAGTCGACCGATGAGTTTGCCAGCATCATCGGTGATCCCAAGATGGGCAACGCCATCAAGAAGCAGCGGTGCCGCGTCGGCAATGGTGGATCGCGCGGAGACGGTCGGCACGTCTGATTGAAGGTTCTCAACCGGGACCATCAGGCTTCGGGTGCGGATTACCTTGGCACGGGCGACGTTTTTGGTGAATTCGGCCACATAGGAAGTGGCTGGGGTCAGGACAATCTCTTCGGGCGTGCCGGCTTGGACAATCTCTCCATCCTTCATGATGGCGATCCTGTCGGCGAGGCGGATCGCTTCGTCGAAGTCGTGGGTGATGAAAACGATGGTTTTGTGCAGCTTGGTCTGCAGACGCATGAATTCATCCTGCATTTCCCGGCGGATCAGGGGGTCGAGTGCCGAAAACGGTTCGTCCAGAAACCAGATTTCTGGTTCGACGGCGAGCGAGCGGGCGATGCCGACGCGCTGCTGTTGGCCTCCGGAGAGCTGCCGAGGAAAGGCGCTCTCCTTTCCTGCCAGGCCGACCAGTTCAATCATTTCGCGGGCCCGCGCCTCACGCTCGGCACGGCTCATGCCCTGGATATCAAGTGGGAACGCAACATTGTCGAGAACGGTGAGATGCGGCAGCAATGCGAAATGCTGAAACACCATGCCCATCTGGTGGCGGCGGATTTCGATCATCCGCGCGTGCGAGACCTTGAGCAGGTTTTCGCCCTTGAACAACACATCGCCGCCCGAGGGCTCGATGAGCCGCGACATCAATCTGACGAGTGTCGATTTGCCGGAACCTGACAGACCCATGATGACGAAGATCTCGCCCTCATGCACGTCGAGGTCGACTTGCCGAACAGCTCCGACGAGCCCGGCCTCGGCGATTGCCGATGCTTCGGGGTGTCCATTGTGCTCGGCAAGGAAGCTTGCGGCGTCATTGCCGAAAAGTTTCCATACATTGCGGCAGACGAGCTTGGCTTCGGGAGTGGTCATGGATAACTCGGTCAGGAACGCATGGGATTGTTGAGTTTGGATCTGGCCGGGCGATGCCGATGGCGATCCTTCATAAAGTGGCCGGTGGCCGGATATTAAAACCCGGCCACCAAGTTTCAGAGCGGATGCAAGCGCATCAGGCCCGGAAGTGGTTTACTTTTTGATCCAGCCCGACCAGCGGGCTTCATTGGCACCCATCCATTCGCCGACGACGTCGGAGACTGTCTTGCCGTCCAGATCGACCTCGGTGATCATTCTGCCCATCTCGTCATTGTCGATGGTGAACGCCTTGATGGCGTCATAGGCGCCAGGCCATTTGTCCTTCACGCCAGCCCAACCGACTTTCCAGATTTCGCCGAACGGCTTGCCGCAGTCATAGGCCATGTCAGGGTTGAGGCCGGTTGCTGCATCGTTGTAACATTCGGCAGAATATTCAGGGAACTGGATCCAGTCGCCTTCATACTTGGCAGGAGCCCAATGCGGCGCATAGATCCACAGCATGATCGGCGCCTTGCGCTGATAGGCGCTTTCCAATTCGGCGAAGAGCGCGGCATCGGTTCCGGCGTGGATGACTTCAAACGGCAGATCGAGCGCCTCGACGCGTTCGTCGTCAAAGCCGCCCCACGTCACCGGTCCGCCAAGGTAACGGCCCTTGGGTGCGGTTTCGGCGGTCGAGAAGGCTTCGGCGCATGCTTCGTCCTTGAGCGCTTCCCAGTTGGGCAGGCCCGGGCATTGCTCGGCCATATAGGCTGGATACCACCACTCTTCCTTGGCCTTCATGCCTGTCGGGCCGAAATTCTCGACCTTGCCAGTGGCGGTCGCCGCATCCATGGCTTCGCGGCCGGTGGTTTCCCACATTTCCATGGCTACATGGAGGTCGCCGGATTCCAGCCCTGCGAACTGGGCCAGATAATCGGCCTGGACGTATTCGATCGAATAGCCGGCCTTCTTGAGCACTTCGCCCATGATTTCGGTGGTGATCAGCTGGCCGGTCCAGTCGTGGAGCGTCAGTTTGATCGTGTCTGTGGATTCCTGTGCTGTCGCCGGAGCCGCCAGAGCAAAGCAAGAAGCGCTCGAAATGACGAGCGCCGTTGTCAGTTGCCTGAAAGTACGGCTAGAAAAAATATTGGCTGAATGCATGTCGAGCCTCCTGTTCACCCTGTTGGATCCGGCATCTCGGCGCTTTGTCCGCAGGGCGCGATGGACCTGACGGCAGCGCACCCGTGCGCGGCTTGTTAACTTCTTAATCCCACACCACGCCACGATCCTTGTCAATCAATTCTGTGGTTATTTTTTGTTTTGATGCCCGGGTATGTTTGTTTTGATTGATAAAGTGGCGATAACAACCTAGAAATCAGGCAGATCAGAAGGTGTATGCTGATGCTGTCAAAACGTCATACCGAGATCATGCGGATACTGAGTGACGAAGGCACCGTGACCATTTCAGGGCTCGCTGCCCGGCTTGGCGTGTCGCTTGAAACTGTACGCAGGGATGTGCGGCCGCTGACCGAAAACGGTTCGGTGCTGAGAATTCATGGTGCGGTGGGGCTGGCCGGACAGGTCGGAGAAGCGCCATTTCAGCGGCGGATGCGTGAGAACGCCGATGCCAAGCGCCAGATCGCGCGTGAAATGGCAAAGCTGATCCATGATGGCGATTCCGTCATGCTCGATACCGGCACCACAACCAGCTTTGTGGCGCGCGAACTGCTCGGTCACAGGCGGCTGACCGTCGTAACCAATTCCTCCGACATTGCCCGAACCCTGGCAACGGTCAACGGCAACAAGGTCTATATGGCTGGCGGCGAACTCAGAAGTGATTCCGGTGCAGCTTTCGGCGTTTCGGCGATTGAATTCATCGCTAAATTTTCGGTCGCCCATGCGATCATTTCCGCCGGAGCACTCGATGCCGGGTCAGGCGTGATGGATTTCGATCTTGAGGAAGCCGAGTTCGCACGGATGATGCTGTCACGCGGAGCGCAAAGCTATGTCGTGAGCGATCACACCAAGTTTGGCCGTCAGGGACTGGTGTCGGTGGCGGGCTTTGAGGCGATCGGTTGCCTGGTCACCGATGAGCCGGTGGCCGACGACATTGCTGCGGCGCTGGAGACTGCTGGCACCCGGCTGACCATCGCCGGTCCCGACAAACGCAAGGACGGCGGGGAAGAGTAAAGCCGCCGCTGACAGCGGCTTCATCTGTTTCCAGAGGCTAATCCTACCGCCGGATGATCATTTCTTCCGGGCCGTAGGGGAAATTGGTGATGTTCTCCGCGCCGGTTTCGGTGATGATGAAAATGTCATGCTCGCGGTAGCCGCCGGCGCCGGGGTTCCCCTCCGGGATCAGGATCATCGGCTCCATCGAGACGACCATGCCAGGCTCAAGAACCGTGTCGACATCCTCGCGCAGTTCCACCCCGGCTTCACGCCCGTAGTAATGCGACAGGACACCGAAAGAGTGGCCATAGCCGAAGGATCTGTATTTCAGCAAATCCCAGCCGCGATACATGTCGTTCAACGCCAAGGCGATATCTGAACATCTTGTGCCCGGTCCGATCATGTCGGAACCGGCTTTCATCACAGCGCAGTTCTTTTCCCAGATGTCGAGATGAGTGTCCGATGCCTGTTCGCAAAACAGTGTGCGTTCGATGGCTGTGTAATAGCCAAAGATCATCGGGAAGCAGTTGAGCGACAGGATATCGCCGCGCGCGATTTTCTTGTTGGTAACGGGGTTATGTGCACCGTCGGTCATGATGCCCGACTGGAACCAGGTCCATGTGTCCATCAGCTCGACGAAGGGGAAGCTCTTGCCGATCTCGCGCACCATGGCTTGCGTCGAGGCGAGCGCCACTTCGTATTCCGGCACACCTTCGGCAATCGCCTCCATCACGGCACGGGCGCCGACATTGCAGATCCGTGTGCCTTCGCGAATAAGCGCGTGTTCCTCAGCGGATTTCATGGTGCGCATCCACATCGAGGCTTCGGCGACATCAACGAACTCGACGCCTGGAAAAGCGCCGCCGAGAAGCTTGCGAAAATCAAGCGAAACATGGTCGAACTCGATGCCAACGCGACGGGCATTGGCTGGGATGAGGGATTTCAGCGCGGTGAAGAAATTATCCCGGCGCCAGTCAGAATATATGATGTTGTCGCCGTGGCTGCGCCGCCAGGGCTGGCCGCCATCGATCCCGGCCGAGACGGTTGTGGCGGTATCCGGTGTTAAGACAAAGCCGTATTTGCGGCCGAAATAGCAGTAGAGGAAACCTGAATAATAACAGATGCCGTGATATGAAGTGAAAACTGCGGCATCAATGTTTTTGGTTGCGAGATGCGCGCGCATGGCGTTCTGGCGCCGATCCATTTCTGTCTCTGAGAATGGCGACCATTCCCTTTCACCATTCTTCCATTGGAAGACATGCAGCATATCGTCGGTGCTGTTGAGATTTGTCATTTTAAGAATCGCTTCAGTTGGGCCTGATGGCTCGCGACCCTAGTGCCGCGAGCGTTGGCCTGACCGGGAAGTGAAACCGGTCCTTGTACTATAGCGGAGCAATTCTCCGAAACCGATCCCGGAATTGACATGGTTTTGTCGGTTCGCGACGTCAACTCCGAGCCAATCGATTTCGGTTATCATCAGCCTGGCGATAGGCCCCGCAGGCGTTCGGAACGGCGGCGCAGCAATTCGAGCGTGGTCAGCAGCAGCATCGAAACTCCGACGAGAAGTGTGGCGACGGCAAGGATTGTTGGCGATATCTGTTCGCGCAGACCCGTGAACATCTGCCAGGGAAGTGTCTTTTGCCCGGCCGAGCCGACGAACAGCACCACCACCACTTCGTCGAATGACGTGATGAAAGCGAATAGGCCGCCGGAAATCACGCCCGGCAGGATCAGCGGCATCTGTACCTTGAAGAAGGTGGTCACCGGGTTGGCGCCCATATTGGCTGCAGCCCGGGTCAGCGACTTGTCGAAGCCGACCAGTGTCGCTGTCACCGTGATGATGACGAAGGGAATGCCAAGCGCCGCATGTGCCAGCACCACACCGATATAGGTGCCCTGCAAACCAATGCGGGAATAGAAGAAATACATGCCGGCAGCTGAAATGATCAGCGGCACGATCATCGGCGAGATCAGGATCGCCATGATTGCCCGCCGGAACGGCACATGTGGCTGCGACAGGCCGATGGCGGCGAGTGTGCCGAGCGAGACCGAAATAATGGTCGCCGCAGGTGCAATCTGCACCGAATTCTTCAGTGCCTGCTGCCAGTCGGGATTGGTGAAGAAATCACGATAATGCTTGAGTGAATAGCCCTCTGGATCGAAGGCCAGCATAGCAGGCGTGAAGGTGAAGAAGTTTTCGGCGTTGAAGCTCAGCGGCATGACCGTGAGGATCGGTGCAATCAGGAAAAAGAAGATCGCGCCGCATATGAACTTGAACGTGTTGTGCCACAACACCTGACCCGGCGTTGCATATATCTGCGTACCGGCGCGGTAGCCACCGGTGGAAAGCCAATAGCTCAGCCAACCGAGTACGAAGCCGACGACCAGACCGCCGATAATGCCGCCGGTTCCGGCCATCAGCAGGCCGACGATAGCGAAAAGGGCGGTTGCGCCGGCAATGCCCGTACGTTTCGAGGGGATAAATGTTGCGAGCACCCAAGCAAGGGCCACGCCGCAAACGGCGCCGGTGACAGTTCCGACCAGCGGCGAACCATTTGCAGTGCCGACGAGAAAGCCGAAAACGGCGCCGGCAAGGGCCATGAGCGGCAACACGAAGCGGATGAGGTCGACTTTAGGCTTTTTGAATTTGCTCATTTGTCTATCCCAAGCTCACATTATCGATGCCCACGATGCGGTCATAGACCCAGTAGAGCAACAGCACGACCGCCAGCAGGATCGTCCCCAGCGCGGCCGCGAGGCCCCAGTTGAGCGAGGACGAGATGTGATAGGCGATCCGGTTGGAAATGAAGGTGCCCGTCGTACCACCCACCAGTTCAGGGGTGATGTAGTAGCCAATGGACAGGATGAAGACGAGGATCGATCCGGCGCCGATGCCCGGCACCGACTGCGGGAAATAGACCCGCCAGAAGGCGGTCCAGTCGGTGGCGCCCAGCGATTTGGCGGCGCGCACATAGGTTTGCGGAATGGTCTTCATCACCGAGTAGAGCGGCAGGATCATGAAGGGCAGCAGGATGTGGGTCATGGCGACGATGGTGCCGAACTGGTTGTTGATCATCACCAGCCGGTCGCCGTCACTGACCAGGCCAAGCCAGACCAGAACGTCGTTGATAACGCCCTGCTGTTGCAGCAACACTTTCCAGGCCGATGTCCGCACCAGGAGCGAAGTCCAGAACGGCAGCAGCACCAGGATCAGCAGCAGGTTCGATGTCCTGAGCGGCAGGTTCGACAGCAGGTAAGCGATCGGGTAGCCGAGCAGGATGCACGATCCCATGATCACCATGCTCATGAACATGGTGCGCCCGAACAGCAGCATGTAGACTTTCTGGTTTTCGGGCTGCTGCTCAACGCCCGCAGGCGTCAGCTGCAAGTCCACCGAGGCAAGGAAATAGCCAGCAGTGTAGGGCGAGGAAAAGGCTTTGATAGTGCCCCATACCTGCGGGCTGACCCAGTCCTTGTCCATTTTGATGAACTGGTCCTTGAGCGAGACCGTCTCAAATCCTTCTACCTGGCTGTCGGTCGCCATCAGCAGGTCGGCTTCGGCGCCTGTATAGGCGGCAATTGCCGTTTCTGGCTGCTTGACCAGGTCGCGATACAGCGTCGTGTAGACGAAGTCCTCAGGCTGTTCCTCGGCCAGTACGTCGCCCTTGTTGGCGACGATGCGCTGCCAGGATTTCCAGGCGGAAGCGGTCTCGGGCAATGCGGTGGCGATGCCGGGCTGCTCCATCAGGACCGTCCAGACGGCAGGATCTGCCCATTTCGGGTCGAGGGCTTCGAATTGCTCGGTATATATATCGGTGTCCATGCGGCCGATGCCGCGACCGGTCTTGCGCATCAGTGACGACATGCCGGTGGTCTCGTAGTTGAGACGCGAACCTAATCTTGTATGGGTCTTGAATTCTTCCGCCTCGGAGAGGTCTACGTAAAGCGCTGCAAAAACATCATTGTCGGGCGCGGCGGCCTTGCCGTCATCGTAGTCCCAGCTTTCCAGCGCAATTACGGTACGTGGAAGTGTCTCAGAGACAATGTCGTTTTCCACTGACCGGAACAGCATGTCGGCGATCGGGGCGATGAAACTTATCAGCACGAACAGCAGCAGCGGCGCAATCAACATCAGCGCCCGGAGCTTCTGCCGGCGAAGCGCGAGTTGCAGGCTCTTCTTCAGCGGGATGCCGTCAGCTGTCAGCATCGGACCGTCTGAAGGGGTGTGGGTGGCATCGGTCATAGGGGCCGGCTCCGTCCTGCTGTCGCGTCAATTCAAATCGGGTGGCTCGGGAGGGGCCGCAAACGGCTCCTCCCGATATGTCAATGATTACTGGGCAAGCCAGGCCTGGAACTTGGCATCCAGGTCGTCGCGGTAATCAGCCCACCATGTGTAGTTGTACAGGAAGGTGTTCTTTGCATTGGCCGGATCTGTCGGCATATGCGGCGCCATGTCGATGCCGAGATCGGCATGCTTGCCAACCAGTGGTGCTGACGAGTTGCGAGCAGGACCATAGGAGATGTACTTGGCCTGATCAGCAAGACGCTGAGTGTCGGTGGCAAACTTCACGAAGTCTTCAACGCGAGCCTTACGGTCGGCGGGCAGGCCTTCAGGAATGATCCAGCCGTCGAGGTCGAACACCTGGGCGTCCCAGAGCATAGCGACAGGCTGCTTCTGCTCTTCGATCAGGCTGAAGAGACGACCATTGTAGGTCGAGCCCATGACGACTTCGCCATCAGCAAGCAGCTGTGGCGTATCGGCGCCTGCCGACCACCAGACAACCTGGTCCTTGATGGTGTCGAGCTTGGCCAGCGCACGGGTTTGGCCTTCTTCGGTTTCCAGCACGTCATAGACGTCACCCTTGGCAACACCGTCGCAAAGCAGAGCCCATTCCATGTTGTTGATCGGGCGCTTTTCGAGCGAACGCTTGCCAGGATACTTTTCAAGGTCAAACACATCGCAGATTTCGGTCGGCGGTGTGTCGCCAACCAGGTCGGTGCGGTAGCCGAAGGTGGTCGAGTAGACGATCTGCGGAATGAAGCAATCGCTGACGAGCAGGTCGCCGAAATCTTCCGATGCCGGTGTGCCGTCCGTCGCAGGCAACAGTAGTTCGTCAGCGTCAAATTCCATCGCCAGGCCTTCATCGCACAGGCGGATGGCATCGGCAGCGACAACGTCAACCAGATCCCAGGTGATGTTGCCGGCTTCATTCATGGCGCGCAGCTTGGCCACGGCTTCAGCAGAGCTTTCGTCCCAGATGATCTTCACTTCTGGATGCATCGCCTGATAGGGCTCTGAATAGGCCGCAATCTGGCTCTTCTGGTAGGCGCCACCCCAGCTGACGAGGGTCATGGTATCGGCCATTTTGACATCTTCGGCGTGTACGCCGGTCGTTGCCAGTGCGACTCCGCACAACAGTGTTGCTAGTTTGAATTTCATGTTTGTTCTCCTTGTTAGGATACCCGTTTATGGTTCCCCCCATAGCCCGGGCAGACACTGGGGGTATGGTCTGTGGTCTCAGGCGTCGAGCGCGCGGCAGTCCTGTGGACGCCAGCCGATCTCGATGATTTCGCCGGGCTTGAGCCGGCGCTGATCCGGCGCGTTGCGGGTCTTGACGATGAAGTCTTCCTTGCCGGCAACCCTGAGCCGGGTGCGATAGATGTCACCCATATAGATAAATTCCAGCACTTCGGCCTTGAGCGTATGGGCGTCGGGCAGAAGCCGCTCGCGGTTGAATTCGACCCGCTCGGGGCGGATGGAGACAAGAGTACGGTCGCCGACATTGCTGACATTGACGGGGACGGTATCGATGAGATCGCCATTGTCGAGACGGACGAGCGCGCTGTCCTTGTCGATCTTCTCGATCTTGCCCATCAGCGTGTTGTTCTCGCCGATGAACTGGGCCACGAAGCTGTTTTGCGGCTGCTCGTAGAGTTCGTCCGGCGGCGCTAGCTGCTGGATGCGGCCATCTTCGAAGACTGCGACTCGGTCCGACATGGTCAGCGCCTCTGTCTGGTCGTGGGTGACATAGACAACGGTGATGCCGAGATTGTCGGAAATGTGCTTGATCTCGAACTGCATGTGCTCACGCAGCTGCTTGTCGAGTGCGCCGAGCGGCTCATCCATCAGCACCAGTTCGGCTTCAAACACCAGCGCGCGGGCGAGCGCGATGCGTTGCTGCTGACCGCCTGACAATTGCGCTGGCCGTCGACCGCCGAAGTCGCCCATTTGCACCATGTCGAGCGCGCGCTGAACTTTCTGCTCGCGCTCCGCTTTGCCGATCTTGCGCACTTCCAGCGGGAACGAGAGGTTCTCGGCCACGGTCATGTGCGGAAACAGGGCGTAATTCTGGAACACCATGCCGATGCCGCGTTTGTGCGGAGGGATGTTGTTGATCTCCTTGCCGCCAAGCCTGATCGCGCCGTTGGTGGCGGTCTCGAAGCCCGCAAGCATCATCAGGCAGGTGGTCTTGCCGGATCCCGACGGTCCCAGCATTGTGAGGAATTCGCCCCGCGCAATGGAAAGATTGAGATCCTTTACGACGAGATTTTCCCCGTCATAGCTCTTCTGGACGCCGTCGAACACGACGAAGCCGTCATCCGTGTTGGTTGATACCAAAACACGCTCCCTAATTGCTACGGGCTGTTGCGCCCTTCCCCTTATAGACGGTCCGACAATTGATTTGCCGGTTGCCATCTTGTCGATTGTATTCGTGTCGATATGTCAACGAGCGTAATGTTTACAGATACAGGCTCAGCTGTCCACCCGCACAACGCATATGAATTGGCGGAGTGTAAACAGGCAGCAACGCCCAAGTCATACTGTTCCTTTTGGTCATGAATACAACTCAAATTCTCTGTATAAATACAATAATATGAACTCTTATCAGGAGGGGGTGGTCGGTTTAGCGAGCCGACTATACGACAGCGGCCGGCCTCGTGCCGTCCAGCATCAAAAAGCATGTTTTCTTGCCGGAGACAGACGGCTCGAACATGGTCACAAATTCGCCACGGGCAATATCGCGATTGAGGCTTTTTCCGATGATTATTTCACCGTCATAACTCTTTCGCGTGCTTCATACCGTACGGCCGCGCAACGGATTTGGCTCATATAGTCCCCTGCCTTTGCCACTTGTCTTCATGGACAGGCGTTGTCTTTAGGTCTTGGTCTTATGAAAGCGACTGCCGCCACATTTTGTAAAGGTAAAAATACCGGAATTGAGTAGATTATGTAATAATGCCGTATAATTGCTCAAAATGACGCCTGAAAAGGCGTTTTTATTGCTGGGTAGATTATATTTTTGTCAAAATACCAACGGAGCCGTTTTCCTGCATTCCCTATGAAAACGAAAATTTGGAGAAGTCCCCTGGATGGAATTTTAGATGGGTTCTTTTGAAGGCCGATTGGTCACCATTGCGGTCCAAAGGGCGAGACCGGCGCCAGCATCCAGAAGGATATAAAGGCCCGTCTCAACGTGCCTCTATTTCGGATACCCAGCCTTCCTCATTTCACGACTTGTCAGGGCCTGTGCATTGGAAAGCGCATCCTCGATCGAAATGGTTCCCGCGAGAGCTGCAGAGAACTGTTGGCCGACGGATGTCGCAATTTTTTGAAACTCGGGGATGGCGACAAACTGCACTCCGACATACGGCACCTTATCCACCGTCGGATTTAGCGGATCCGCACCGTTGATGCTGTCGAGAGTCATTTTCGCGAATGGAATTCTGGCATACTCAGGATTTTCATAAAGTGACTTGCGTGTGCCGGGAGGCACGTTGGCCCAACCTTCCTTTTCTGCGACCAGGGCCTGATAATCTTTTGACGTTGCCCATTCTACAAACTTCTTTGCGGCATCTACATTCCGCGTCCCCGCCGGTATGGCCAGCGCCCATGCCCATAGCCAATTGCTGCGCTTGCCCAAGCCGTTGTCCGGTGCAAGGGCGAAGCCGACCTTGTCTGCCACTTGCGAGGTCGAAGGATCGGTGATGAACGAAGCGGCGACAGTAGCGTCGATCCAGATTCCGCACTTGCCGCTCTGGAACAACGCCAGATTTTCGTTGAAGCCGTTTTGGGTGGCATCCGGAGGGCCTGCTTCATTTAGCAAGGCAATGTAGAAACTCAGTGTTTTTTTCCACTCCGGGCTGTCGAGTTGGGCGTTCCAGTCCAGGTCGAACCATTTGGCTCCAAACGAGTTGGCGGTGGCGGTAAGAAACGCCATGTTCTCACCCCAACCGGCCTTGCCGCGCAGGCATATTCCGTAAACTCCGGCGTTTCTGTCGGTCATGGCGACCGCGGCATCGTGGATAAACGTCCAGGTTGGGGCTTGCGGCATTGTCAGGCCGGCTTTCTCCATAAGATCGGTACGGTACATCACCATGGAGGATTCACCGTAAAATGGAGCCGCGTAGAGTTCGCCGTCGACTGTTAAACCACTGCGGATAGCGGGCAGAAGATCATCCACATCAAATGTGGCGGGCAGATCATTGAGTGAAACGAGCCGGTCTTGTTTGCCCCAGGTCGGCACTTCGTAAGTCCCGATGGTCATGACGTCATATTGGCCGCCTTTGGTGGAAATGTCAGTGGTTACTCGCTGTCGCAGAACATTCTCCTCGAACGTCACCCACTCGAGCTCAATTTCGGGATTTCTGAGGCTGAAATCGCCAGACAATTTCTGCATGCGTGTCATGTCGCCGTTGTTGACGGTGACGATGGTTAGCTTTTCCGCTTTCGCAGCCGTGCAAGACACCAACACCGCCGATACCAACAAGAGCGCGCCTGCAAATTTCGTCATTGAATTCTTCCAGTGCGTTGATGGGTGAATGTAACCAATTGAGCTATTTATAATTCAACCTTTAAGCAAGTCTAATACGGGGTATATTTCGCGATTGTACAGGCCTAGTTTAGTCAGGCAAATTGCAGCTCTGGTCGCGTGAGAGAAAGGACACTATGCTCCGTCGTTGATGTGTTGTCTCGACGAGGCTTCAACGGAGGTGCGTCAGCCAAACGACTAGTCTCAGCTAGCAAAAGCCGATTGCGTACCGCGCGTTCTTTCAACTGCACTGGTTGCTTGGTAGGTGGTTTGCCCAGGAATGAGGCAGTGATCATATTGCCACAGTCAGTGCGCAAACGGTTCCCTGTACTGGAGCATTTGATCTGGCACCGAGCTCGTTGACGTACTAGGTGGAGCGCTTGTTGCCCAACCAAAGTCTGGATCCTGCTTTGAAACGATTAGCCATTGCCTGGACGGCGGTTTTAGCCACTTTCAGTTTCACGCCCGCTCATGGCGAAACGCCGCTTGCGGTGGAGATTGTTGTTGCCAAAAAGAGCATTGAGCAACAGATTTTTTCCCTGACTGGCGAAATTCGCGCAAAGGAATCGCTGATGGCGTCATTTCCGATTGGCGGGCGGGTGACCGAGGTTCTGGTGGAATTGGGCGCCAAGATGGACAAGGACGCACCGCTGGCGCGGCTGGACTCAATCCAGCAGGAACTGGCTGTCCGAACTGCGGAAGCCGGCTTGACCACGGCCACGGCCGACCATCGTCAGGCCGTTGAGGATCTCGATCGCGCCGAAGCGCTGTTGTCGAGCGGAGCAACGACCCGTGCCGCCCGGGATGCTGCCTATGATGCGCTGCGGGCTGCGGAAGGGGTTCTTGAACAGGCAGAGGCCGATCTCGACCGTGCCAACAAGGCGCTTTCTGACACAGTTTTGCGCGCGCCGTCGGCATCCACTGTCATCAGTCGGAATGTCGAGCCCGGTCAAATAATTGCCGCTGCCCAGACGGCCATGGAGCTTGCACTCGATCAGGGATTTGAAGCCGTCTTTGAGGTTCCAGAGGTGATGATGATCGGTGAGATGCCGGCTGAGAATATCACGTTGTCACGGCTGTCCAGGCCTGAAGAGACGTTTGAGGGCCGTATTGGCGAAGTCTCCCCGCTGATTGACGAACAGACAGGCACCGTGGCTGCGACCGTTGAGGTTCTCAACCCTCCGGCTGGTCTTGGTTTCGGCGAACCGGTGCGCGGTTCCGCCGCCAGAACATCGATCGCTCAGGTAAGTCTTCCTTATTCAGTTATCAGCGCCACGGCTGACGGCCCGGCGGTGTGGCAGGTCGATCCCGACACCATGCAGGTGTCGCTGCAACCGGTGATGATCGACCGTTATGAAACCAACCGTATTCTGCTCAATGGCGGCATTGAGGAGGGGGCTTGGGTTGTGGGCAAGGGCGCGCAGCTACTTTATCCTGGACGCACCGTCCGCCGCGCAGGAGTTGAGTAATGAGACTTCTTACCCTTTTTCTCAGCCTTGTTGTGACATTGCCAGTCCATGCTGAAGAGCAAATTCCGGCCGAGAAGCAGGCTCGGCCTGTGGTCTCTTTGATCGTTGATCCGCAGGCCGGTATTTCGCTCAGCTATACAGGCGAGGTGGAGGCGCGGACTGAAACCGCACTTGGATTTCCGATGATAGGCACGGTGGCGGCCAGGCCCGTGAGTACCGGCGATCTGGTCAAAAAGGGTGATGTTCTGGCGCGGCTCGACACCGAAGATCTGAATGCCGATCTGCGTACAGCAGATGCCGGAGTGACGGTTGCCGAGGCCCAGTTGCGCTCGGCTAAAGATGCGCAGGAACGTGCCAAAACACTGGCCGAACGCGGCGTCGGAAGCGCAACCCGGCTGGAAGATGCCGAGAGGGCGTTGATTTCAGCGCAGGCGCGGCTGGACCAGGCAGAGGCGTCGCAGGCGCGCGCGATTGATGTCCGTAATCTCGCGACATTGACTGCACCCTATGACGGTGTCGTCACAGGCGTTTTTGCAGAACCTGGCGCAACGTTGTCTGCAGGCCAGACAATTCTGCAGCTGGCCGCGATTGGTGAACGCGAAATTGTAATCGACCTCTCGGAGGCTGAGGCCGGGCTGCGCAAGCCGGGCGATCAGTTCATCGCAAGTCTTCTCGCGAGCGAGGCCATCCGTGCAGATGCCGTGCTGACCCGTATCGATCCGGTGGCCGAACGGGCGACGCGGACTTACCGTCTTCACCTGAGCCTTGAAAGCGCACCCGAGGAATTCCGGCTCGGCTCGCTTGTCCGGGTGTTGCCGGCCGTGGGCAAGGACGAGGACATTGTTCTGCCCGTGGCCACTTTGCTGGATCCACCTGCTGTCTGGGTTGTCGACCGGACCAGCAATGTTGTTTCCCTCAGGCCTGTCGAGGTCTCGCACACGTCCGGTGAGTTCGCGATTATCGCCGCTGGTCTTACCGCTGGTGATGAAGTGGTCACCAAAGGTATCCATTCACTTGAAGAAGGGCAGGCCGTTGGCCCGCGTGTGTCGGAATGAAAACTTTCAATCTCTCCGACTGGGCGCTCCAGCACCGTTCGTTTGTCTGGTTCCTGATGATCATTTCGCTGGTCGCCGGGATCCTTTCCTACATGTCGATCGGGCGTGAGGAAGATCCTAATTTCGCGATCAAGACGATGATCATCTCTGCGGCATTGCCGGGTGCCGACACGCGTGAGACGTTGACCCAGGTGACAGACAGGATCGAGAAGAAACTCGAAGATTTGAACGAGCTGGATTTTACGCGTTCTGTCACGCGGCCCGGTGAAAGCATTGTCTATCTGGAGCTGCTGCCCACGACTTCTGCGAAGGACCTGCCGGAAATCTGGCAGCGCGTTCGCAACATGATGTCGGATATCCGTGGCGAATTCCCGGCGGAGTTCGCCGGGTTCAGGTTCAATGATAGTTTTGGTGACGTTTTCGGAAATCTTTACGCGTTCACTTCTGACGGCTTTTCGCCACGGGAGATACGTGATTTTGCCGAGGACATTCGCCGTTCGGTTCAAGGTCTGACGGATTCTGGAAAGGTGGAACTTTTCGGCACGCGGGATGAAGTGATCTATCTCGAATTCTCGACCGAGCGTCTGGCTGCCATGGGCCTGAACCAGGAGGCGGTACAGGCCACGCTGGCTGCCCAGAACGCAATCCTACCGTCTGGCGTTATCGATACCGGACCGGAACGCGTGCTTGTCCGGATCGGAGGCCAGTTCTCTGGCGCAGAAAGCCTTGAAGATATCAATTTGCGCGTCGGCGACCGGTTTTTCCGTCTGACCGATGTTGCTGATATCCGCCGATCCTATGAAGATCCAGCGTCGGCAATGTTCCGCTACAACGGCAAAGATGCCGTCGGCATGGCGGTCGGCATGCGGCAGGGCGCCAATATTGTCGACTTTGGCGAAGAGCTGACCACGATCATCAGCAAGGCTCAAGCCGAACTGCCGATCGGAGTTGATATCCATCAGGTTGCTGATCAGCCCAAGGTGGTGGAGGAGGCTGTCGGGCATTTCCTGCAGGCGCTTCTTGAAGCGGTGCTGATTGTGCTTGCTGTCAGTTTCATCTCGCTTGGCATGCGGGCGGGGCTTGTCGTCGCTCTGACAATTCCATTGGTGCTGGCCATCACTTTCGTGGTGATGAATTATGCCGGATTTACGTTGCAGAGGATTTCGCTCGGTGCACTGATCATCGCGCTTGGGCTTCTCGTCGATGACGCGATGATTGCAATCGAGACCATGATTTCGCGGCTTGAGCGGGGGGAGTCGCTGACAAAATCCGCATCTTACGCCTGGACTTCCATTGCCTTCCCGATGCTTTCGGGAACGCTGGTGACTGTAGCGGGATTCATTCCTATCGGGCTCAACACCTCGGCTGCTGGCGAATTCACTTTCTCGTTGTTCGTTGTCATCGCGGTTTCGCTGACCGTGTCGTGGGTCGTCGCCGTGCTTTTCGCGCCTCTGTTGGGGGTGACATTCCTGCCAGCCAAACTGAAGCACCATAGTGGCGAGCCGGGCCGTGTGCGTCGTGTTTTCCATACGTTGCTCAATGCCAGCATGGGCCACCTGGATCACTATCGGTCTTACGCTTGCGGTCTTCGCCGTTTCTGTCTTCAGCATGCGATTCGTCGAACAGCAGTTCTTTCCAAACTCCGACCGCCCGGAACTCATTCTTGATTTCACCTTGCCGCAAAATGCCTCGATTTCCCAGACATCTGCGGAGATGGCGCGAATGGAAAGCCGGCTTGAGGGTAATGACAAAGTCCTGTTCTGGTCGACCTATGTCGGGGAGGGCGCGCCGCGTTTTCTTCTCGCCTATGATGTGACAACCCCAGCTCCAAATATTGGCCAGATCGTCATTCAGACTCCGTCTGTGGAAGCGCGTGATGCACTGAGGACTGAACTCAACGCGACCGCCGTGACCGATTTTCCCGGTGTCGATATCTTCGTCAAGCTGCTTGAAATCGGACCTCCTGTGGGCCGGCCGGTTCAGTACCGCATTTCCGGATCCGATATCGAGACGTTGCGCGATCAAGCTCGTGACCTCACAGCAGTTGTTGCTTCCGATGAGCGGCTCGACGGGATCATCATGGACTGGAATGAACCCGCCCGCGTGGTGCGCGTAGATATATTGCAGGACAAAGCCCGGCAATTGGGCGTCACGCAACGCGATATAGCCTCTGCGCTGAACGCGATCTATGATGGTGTTTCGGTGACGCAGCTACGTGATGCGGCCTATCTCGTTGATATCGTCGCGCGTGGTGATGCAGCCTCGCGTCAATCGGTTGAGGCGCTGGCCGCCCTTCAGTTGTCCGGGACAGGTTCTGTAACGATACCGCTGCGCGCGGTTGCGACTTTCAGCTACGAAACCGAGCAGCCGGTGATCAACCAGCGCAATCGAAGGCCGACGATTACCATCAAGGCGGCGATTTCCAGCAAGGACCAGCCGGCAACCATTGTGACGGCTCTGGAAGACAAGATTGCCGCGTTCAATGACAACCTTCCGTCAGGCTATCATGTCGAAGTCGGCGGGTCGGTTGCCGAAAGCGCAAAAAGCCAGGCACCGATTGCAGCCGTTGTACCGTTGATGATCCTGATCATGCTGATGCTGATCATGATTCAGGTTCAGAGCTTCAGGCTGGCCTTTGTCGTCATTTGTGTCGCGCCTCTCGGGCTTATCGGAGTCGTCGCGGCGTTGATTCCTTCGGGTGCGCCGCTTGGCTTCGTCGCCATTCTCGGTGTTCTGGCGCTGATCGGTATTCTTATCCGCAACTCGATCATTCTGATTGACGAGATCGAGGTGCTGCGCCGCAAGGGGCAGACGGCATGGGATGCGGTATTCAATGCGTCCGATGCAAGATCGCGTCCGATCCTGCTGACGGCTGCAGCGGCAAGCCTGGCGCTGATCCCGATTTCGCGGCAGATTTTCTGGGGTCCGATGGCTTATGCGATGATGGGCGGTATTATTGCCGGCACCGTGATCACGCTGTTTTTTGCGCCGGCACTCTATCTGGCGGTGTTTAGGGTCAAGCGGGAAGGTGATCCGGAGGCAAAGCCAGATGTGGGTGCTGCGGCCGGGTGAGTGGTCTCCAGTCTGACCGTCAGACTGATTGACCGATTACCGTTCTGGAATCCTGATGACTCTCAAGTCCCTCGGTAAATTCGCTGATCAGGGATCGGACGATTACTTTCTGGGCTTCCTTGGCGTTTGCTCCATTGGCGACCGCCTTGGCATGCACCGAGCGTTGCCGGTCTGCGCTGGTGCCGTTTGCGACAATCTTCCGGGCTGACTGCACTTCGCTCCAGCAGCCCAGTGCCATTGCATCTTCGTGAACCAGATCGATGATTTCTTCGAGCAGGTCGGCGAAGGCGACCACGGAGCCCTTGGCAAAATCGATCAATCCGTTGGATACGCCGTAGCGCTGCGCGCGCCAGCGGTTTTCTCCCACAAGAAACCGGTCATGGATCCGCCAGCTCTGGTTTTTGCTGCGCAGCCGCCACAGCATGTGCATGATCGACTGGGTCAGAGCGACAATAGCCAGAGCATCATCAAGCCGTGGAGAGACATCGCAAATTCTGGATTCCAGGGTAGGGAACCGTGCTGATGGACGCAGGTCCCACCAGATCTTGGTCGCATCTTCAACCAAGCCGCTATCGATGATGGTCTGGACGGAGCGCTGGTACTCGGACCAGGACGAAAAACGTGGTGGCAGGCCGGTTCTTGGCATGTTGTCAAAAACCGTTGGGCGATAGGCATTGAGCCCGGTATCGTCGCCTTTCCAATAAGGGGAGGAAGTTGATAGCGCCAGAAGATGCGGAAGGAAATACGGAAACTGGGCCATCAGATCGATACGGGTTTCGTCATCATCAATGCCGACATGTACATGCATGCCGCAGATCAGCATGCGCCGGGCGACACCGCCGAGATCACGCTCGAGTTCCCGGTAGCGTTTCTTGTCTGTGAAATGCTGTTTGTGCCAATCGGCAAAGGGATGGCAGGACACAGCCAATGGTGCCAGGCCATATTTGGCGGTGACAGTGGCGATTACGGAACGCAGGCGAGCCAGATCCGTGCCGGCTTCGGAAACGGTCCTGCAGACGCCGGTGCCGACTTCGATCTGGCATTGCAGAAATTCCGGGCTGACCTGGTCTCCAAGCTCTGCGGCGCAATCCGCCATCAACGAGTCTGGTGCTGCTGCAAGATCGAGGCTTTCGCGATCAACGAGCAGATATTCTTCTTCGACCCCGAGGGTAAAACTGGGCACGTGGTAGTTCATGAGAAGATTTGACCTTGATTATGATGAAAGCGCAAGCCGGGTTGAAATCGGGATTGGCTTTGAAACACCGCAAATGGTCTAAGGTTCCCGTCCTGCTCTAGAGCAAATCTTTCGGCTGATCACCGCGAAAAAACGCGTCGAGATTGTCGAGCGCGCGAAAGCCCATCGCATCGCGAGTCCGGGTCGTCGCGCTGCCGATATGCGGCAGCATGAAGATATTCCGGTGCGGTGAAAAGGCAGGATTGCCACCTGGCTCGACGGCAAAGCAGTCGAGGCCTGCAGCGGCAATGTGTCCGCTTTCGATTGCGGCAAGCAGGGCATTTTCGTCGACAAGCGCGCCGCGTGCAGTGTTGACTATGACCGCGCCGAACGGCAGTTGCGCCAGGCGCTCGGCATTCATCAGGCCGGTTGTTTCCGGTGTTGCCGGACAATGCAATGACAGGAAATCCGCAATCGGCAGAAGACTGTCAATCGAGCTGTGAAAGGTGGCGCCATTCTCCTGGTCCGGCGTCAGACGTGTCCGATTGTAGTAGTGGATCTCCATGTCGAACCCGCGCGCCTTGCGGGCGAATGCCTGGCCGACGCGGCCCATGCCGACAATGCCCAGACGTGCGCCGGTGACCTGCTTGCCAACCATGAAGGAGGGGCTCCAGAAGTCCCAGTTCCCGGACCGGACCATATGATCGCCCTCGACCGCGTGCCGCGCCGCGCCAAGCATGAGCAGCATGGCGATTTCTGCCGTCGCATCCGAAAGCACATCAGGCGTGTTGGTCACCACGATCCCGCGCGCCTTCAGGGCAGGTAGATCGCAATGATCTACACCGACGGAATGATTGGCGATGATCTTCAGCCGCGGATCAAGCTTTTTGGCAACTTCCGCACTGAACCGCTCGGAATGACATGGAATGATAGCGTCAACCTGGGCGCTCATCGCCACCAGGTCCTCATCGGTGCTCAACCCATCTTCATAATTGATGATGACGTCATAATCGCGTGCCGCCCGCTCGAGGCTGGCGTCTGACAGTTTGCGGGCGATCCAGAGTTTGGGTTTACTGCTCATTTTTTCGGCCTGCGAACGCATTCATCCCAGAAATCGTAAATGGCGAGTGACAGGATCAAGATCGCAATGACCATGAAGGGCAGTCCGCCCCAGAACCCGGCAAACCCGGTCGATATACTATGGGAAAGACCAACCACAAAGGTGACCAACAAGCCGGTTCCGATGAAACCTGCAATCAGCTTGACAATGTAAGACATAATCTTCTCCGATGTTTTGTCATACGGCATCCGCCGCGAGCTTGGTCTGCAGCCAGTTGGCGGTTCTGAGCAACCGGTCGTCTTTTTCCACTGGCCCGATCAGTTGAACGCCGATGGGCAATCCGTTCTCGCCGACAAGCAGCGGCAGCGTGAGTGACGGCAAACCTGCAAGTGTCCATAGAGTGCAGAATATCGGATCGCCGGTGCCGCTTTCAAATGCGGGCGCTTCTCCGGCGGCGCTGGGCGCTATGATGGCGTCAAATTCCCTGAAGAAATCAGCGAAAAAGACTTGCGCCGACGTCTTGACCGCCAGCGCGTCCTCATACTGGGCGCGGGAAATTTTCCTGCCGCGCTCGACAGTGGTTTGTAGCAGCGGACTGATCTGATCCCAGTGGGTGGCGAAAGTGTCGGCCAGATGCGCGCAGATCTCGTATTCGTGGATGGTCGCCTGAACGCCAACGAGATCGGCCATGGTGTCTGCCGGGCGCAGCCGGGAAACTCGAGTCCCAAGTGCGTCGATGACCAGATCTATGCCCTCCCGTGCATCCGCCGAAAGACGGTCATGAAATGGCATTTCGAAAAAGGCGAGATCCGGCTCGACCGGGACTTCTTGCCTCACCCCGTTGGCCATGGCTGGCCGTGGACGCGGAAAGCTGGCGGGATCGGTGGAATCGTGGCCTGCCAGAGCATCGCTTAGCAAAGCCACGTCCTCAAGCGAACGGCCAAAGACGCCGACCTGATCCAGCGACACCGAGGTCTGCAGCACGCCGCGCCTCGAGATCACGCCGGATGTGGGCTTGAATCCGTAGACACCGCAAAATGAAGCCGGGCGGATGACCGACCCATTGGTCTGGGTGCCGATCGCCAGCGGTACATGACAAGCAGCAACCGCGGCCGCTGATCCACTGGAAGAGCCACCCGGCGTTCTCGCCGCATCATGCGGATTGCGGGTATGGCTGGGATTGAGGAAGGCAAACTCGGTGGTCACCGTCTTGCCCATGATCACCGCGCCGGCATCGCGCAGCCGGTCGACAAGGGCGGCGTCCGTGCCGGGATTTCTCTCCGCAAAGATCGGACTGCCGCGGCGTGTCGGCATGTCGGAGGTGTCGATGATGTCCTTGAGCCCAACCGGCACACCGTGGAGCGAGCCCAGCCCCATGCCGGCGCGGCGGATGCGGTCCATCTCGGCGGCCTGGTCCAATGCCTGCTTGGCATCAAGATGGACCCAGGCCTGGATCGCCGGTTCTGTCAGTTCAATCCTGGCGAGGCAGGCCTTGACCAGATCGACCGAACTGAGATGACCTTCCCGTATCTCCCGGGCTGCCTGAGCAGCCGTCAGTGATGAGGGATCCACCTTCATGGGACGTAGACACCGAAGAGATAGTCAGGGAACCAGAGCGCAATTCCAGGGAACTGATAGAGCAGAACCATGGTCAGGATCACGATGCCGAGATAGGGCATAATCCCGCGGAAAATCTCCATCAACTCGATCTGTTTCTTCAGCACCCCTTTTAGGTAATAAGCCGACATCGCCATCGGCGGGGTCAGGAACGAGGTCTGTAGATTGAGGGCGACCAGCATGGCGAAGAAATATGGATTGACGCCGAAGGTATCGAGCATCGGCAGAAAAATCGGAACAAAGATGATCAGGATTTCCGACCATTCCAGCGGCCAGCCAAGCAGGAAGATGATCAGCTGCGCCAGAATCAGGAACTGCCACGGCGCAAGATCCATGCCGACGACCCAGTGAGAGATCAGGTCATGCCCGCCGAGATAGGAAAACACTGAAGCGAAGGTCCAGGACCCGACAAACAGCCAGCACACCATTGCCGTCGACTTGGCGGTGAGGAAGACGCTTTCTTTGACTTTGCGCCACGAGAGTGACCGGTAGATCGCAGCAAGCACGATGCCGCCGAGTGCGCCCATGGCTGCGGCTTCGGCCGGCGTGGCCAAGCCTCCGAGGATCGAGCCCAGCACCAACATGATCAGCACGGTGAGCGGCACGAAGGAAACGAGCAGGTTCAAATAGATTTCGCGCGGGGGTGGCACGTCTTTCAGGTTCGGCTTGGGCGCCAGTGACGGGGTGATCCAGACGCGGACGATCACATATACAATATAAAGCCCCGCTAGCAGCATGCCGGGGAATACGGCGGCCGCATAGAGCCTGAGCGGCGACAAGTCTGCGATCGCCGCGTAGACGATCAACATGATCGAGGGTGGGATCAGGATGCCGAGCGTCCCGCCCGCGCAAATCACACCTGAGGCAAAGCTCTTATTGTAGTTGGCGTTGGCCATGGCGGGATAGGCAAGCAAGCCCATCAAGGTGACCACGGCGCCGACAATACCGGAAGCCGTGGAGAATACCGCGCAGGTCAAAAGCGCTGCGATTGCCAGCGAGCCAGGCAGGTTGCGCGCGGCCATATAGAGCGAGACAAACAGCTTGTCGACGATGTTGGCGCGTTCAACCACATATCCCATAAACAGAAACAGCGGGATGGCGACAAGGGTGTCGTTCTCCATTACCGAATAGGTGTTCTGGTTCACAAGATAGAAGATATTGTTGCTGAAAATATCGCTGAATGTCTCCACGCCGCCTTGATAATAAGCGTAGTAGCCGAAGCCTACGCCCATCGCCAACAACGTAAACGCAATTGGAAAACCTAGCAGAACCAGGACAATAAACAGGCCCAGCATGAACAGTGCGACTTCGGGGTTTGTCATTCGGATATTCCCAGATGTTCGATCGGATTACGGACGTTCGACTTCGGACATGTGCATGAGCATGTCCTCGGTTTCTCGTACGTCCTCGAGCCGGTCGAGCCAGCGTCCTGATTTGATTGCCAATACACAGCGTACGATTTCGGCACTGCCTTGAAGCAGCAACAGACCGCCAGAGACGGGGATCAGCGTTTTGAAGAAATAGATCTGAATGCGCGCCGGGCTGTTCCAGCTCACTTCCTGATAGCGCCAGCTGTCGGACGCGATCTCCCAGCCGTACCAGAACAGCGCGAGAATTCCCGGGAAGAAGAAGATGAAATAGAGCACGAAATCAAGCGAAGCCTGAACCCGCACCGGAAACAGCCGGTAAAGCACATCGGCCCGCACATGGCTGTCCTGCGCCAGCGCATAGGCGCCGCACATCAAGAACAAGGCGCCATACATCTGGACCATCATATCGAAGGCCCAGACCGTCGGCGAATTCAGCACATAGCGGACGAATACCTCATAAGACACTGACAAAGTCAGGATCAGGATGCACCATCCGAAGGCACGGCCAACCCACAGGCTCAATCCTTCGATTGCATGAACGTATTTAACCACTGCGCCCTCCCCAAGACAGGTGGATGCCTGGCGGTTCGCGGGGAACCACCAGGCAGCGTCTTCAGATCAATCCGAACTCAACCGAAATAATGGTTGTAGGCCAGCTTGTAGTCAGGCTGGTTCAGGTTCAGGTAGCCCATGACATTCTTGGCATAGGCCTTCTGGCTTTCGATCACCTTGGCGAAGAACGGATCTTCACCCGAAATCCGCTCGACAACCACATCCCACGCAGCAAGCTGAGCAGCCATCACGTCGTCCGGCGTGCGGAAGACATTGACGCCCTGCTCATCGCGCAAGGTGTTGAGGTCGTCGGCATAGCGCTTGGTGTTGTTCCAGTAGAAGTTGGAATTCTCGGCCTCGGAAGCGTATTTGAGAATGGCCTGCAGTTCTGCCGGCAGCGACTCATACTTCTTCTTGTTGAACGTGACCTCGAAGAATTCCTGGCTCTGGTGGAACGAAGCCAGATGATAAAACTTGGACACGTCCTGCATGCCGAAATCGCGGTCCGATGTCGGGTTGTTGAACTCGGCCGCGTCGATCAGCCCGGACTTCATCGCTGGCTGGATTTCACCGCCCGGAAGCTGAACAACAGACATGCCCATTTCCAGAAGCACGTCAGCGGCAAGGCCCACGGTGCGGTATTTGAGGCCCTTCAGCTGATCGACGCCCTTGATCTCTTCCTTGAACCAGCCAAGCGGCTGGGCCGGCATCGGCGAATTGAAGAACGAGGTGATGTTGAGACCGAGCGATCCCATCAACTCGTCGAACAGTTCCTGACCGCCGCCATAGTTGACCCAGCCAAGCACTTCCTGGCTCGACCAGCCGAAGCAGGGGCCAGTGCCGAACAGTGAGGCGGTCTTGGACTTGGAATACCAGTAGGCCGGAACGTAGTGAGCAGCATCGAGAACGCCACGGTGCACAGCGTCCTGCATCTGGCTTGTCTTGACAACGGAATCGACGGCCAGAAGGTCAATCTTCAAGGCACTGCCTGCCATGGCGTGAACCCGGTCAACATAGGACTGCGCGTTTTCAAGAAAGATACCTCCGCCCCATGCTGCCTGCATTTTCAGGGTTGTCGTCGCATTCTGGGCGATAGCTGGAGTGGCGAGTGCAGCGGCACCGGCAAAAGCCGAGCCACGCAAAAATTTTCTGCGATTAAGTGCGTTAGACATGATTCCTCCCACGGAATTAATTCACTTCACGATTTTGTCCGCTGCCCTCTTAGTCGTCCTCCTCCGGTTGTCTCGGAATAAAATCTTTCAACCGAAACGACTTGGCAGCGAATTCATAGTGTCATTTGAATTCTTTCAAGACAAGAGCTTAACACTCAACGTCTCGGACCTAAGTAGCAAATGGTCCCCAGCAGTCTATTGGTCGAAAGACTCATAGGGCGTCATTCGGCACTGGTGCGGTGAATGGCTATCTGGGTGAGAAACGGGCCCACGAGCTCAAATGCAATGGTGCTGGCGACGGCAACGGCAAGCAAATCCTCACCGATCTCGGGAAACCGTTCGCTCGCGACCAGCGCCATGCCGATCGCAACACCTGCTTGTGGCATCAGCCCGAGTCCGGTCATGCGGCTTTCGTGCTGAGGCAGGCCTGCCAAACGTCCCCCAATCCAGCCGCCGAGCAAACGGGCAAGGGCGCGCAAAATGAAATAGGCGACGCAGATATATCCCACTTCCGCAAGGTTGCCGGTTTTCAAAGACGCTCCGGCCATGACAAAAAACAGCAGCATGAATGGCCACTCAATACGCTCGATCTCATAGAATGGCCGATCATGATGACGCGCAAAATTGACGATGGTCGCGCCGCACACCATGCCGGTTAGCAGGAACGAGAACCCGAAATGCAGGGCCAGGCCAGAGCACAGGAAAACGATACCTATGGCTTCGATCAGCGTTGGTTCTCCCGGCTTGATTCGTCCTGTCAGAAATGCCGCAGGCAAACCGATTGCGAGCCCGAGCGCAATAGCGCCGCCGACCTCGTGCGCGCCGTGCGTTATCGCCATGAAAGCGTCCTGATCCACCATGATGCCGGCAAATGTCAGTGCCATGGAAAAAACGAGCAAACCCCATGCATCGTCGATGGCAACAATGCCGAGAAGATTGGTGGCAAACCGGCCTTTGGCACCGGCTTGGGTGATGACATCATGCGTGGCTGCGGGGTCAGTAGCGGCTGATAACCCACCCAGAAGCACCGCAATTCCGACGGGCAGTCCGATTAGCCAGAGTCCGGTGGCCACAACCACGACAGACACTGCGACCAGTGTCAGCGATATGATCATGATCTCGCGGCCATGGGATTTCAACGTTTCGGGATTCAAAGTGCCGCCTAGCAGAAAAGCCACCATGGTCAGGGCCGTGGGAGCATAGAATTCGTTGGAATCATTAAAGCTGTGCGGCAACAGATCCAAAACCGGAGGGCCAATGATGGCACCCAACAGGATCAGCAGGGTGACGCGGGGGACATGGACAATGCGGCCAATCTTGTCGAGCAAAAGCCCGGCCAGAAACAGAATGCCGATTGCGACAAGAACTTCAGAATTTTCCACCAGCAACCGCCCCGTTCAGATCAAATTTCTGAAAATCGATATTCAGTGAAACGGCCCGAAAACCGATCCAGGTTTCCGGGCCGCTGATCGTCAAATCATGGCTGCTATCAGGGGCGTGACATACCGGCCATGTCAACCGTTGCCTTGGATGACAAGTCTTCAAGGCTGTCATAGGCGAGCTGAATGGCATAGCGCGGGTTGTGCGCATAGGCACCGTGTTCCTTTGCCAGGAACTGGTAGTTATAGGCCGCACGCAGCAGGCGTGGCGTCCAGCTCTGGTAGCGATTGGGGAACTTGGCTTCGTCAGGGTCTGACACGCCGTCTCCATTCAGGTCGTTGAAGAAGTAGGGATAAGCGTGTTCATCGTAAGCCACCGGCTTGCCGGTCACGTCTTTTGCGTAGAGCCCGATGGCCTCGCCAAGCTTCTCATGAAGGGTGCTGATTTCGGCGCTGATACCCTCTTTGACGTTGCCGTCACCATCGATATCGGCCGGCGTGGTGCGAATATCGCGAACAGTTTCCGCACCCTTGTGGCAGGCCACGCATTGATCAATGGCGACAACCTTGGTGGTGTGGGGATCGTGGCATGTGGTGCAGGTATTGAAGTCGGGCACATGGGCAAAACGGTCTGCGTAGGTCTTGCCTTCATACTGATAGCCGCCGCGAACGGAGCCGCCAAACATCGTTGCCGCCGAAGCAGCGTAATGCACATTGATGAATCCGAGTTCGCCATTGACGGTATCGTCTTCACCGCCGGCTATTGCGGCGTTGACGGTGTCGCTCGATGCCCGCCCCTGATGGCAAACCATACAAATCGCGGACGCGCTGGTCTCGGTCACTACTTCGCCAGACGGGAAAGTGATCTGCTCGAGATCGGTCGAGGCCTGATTGTGGCAGGTGACGCAATCGATAGGAGATTCAATGGCTGCCGGCGCATCGACTTTGCCGGCCATTGAGCCGTCAGCGCCGAGAAAATCCATCAAACCGGGCCCGGAATGGCAGGTGGCACAGTCCTCAGGCACAGCGCCTTCCTTGTTCCAATGCACAAAGGCTTCGGATTTCCTGTCGCCATGCGGTGACGCGATCCAGTCTTCGACAATTGAGCTGATTGATGGCGTTTCCTGCGCCTGGGCTGCAGGAACGGCCAAAAACATCAAAGAGATGAGCGAAAAAACAAAACGGGAATACGGCAAAGGTGACCTCCAGCGGTTCAGTCAGATTGGGTGTATTCGGCATTTCGGAATGCTTTTTATTGTCCCCCACTATGGCATCAGTTGGCAATCGCGCATTGATATAGCTCAAGGCTTGGCGTGAAGTGTGCTGTTAGGTTCGGTCCGAACTTGCGGGACCGCGTGATATGAAGCGCTGGTCGATTTTTTAAAGAACGAGGAGATAGCTGCAGTGTTCCCCGGCTTTGGAATTGACCATGCCACGCCACCCGAACCGGTGATTGACGACTGTTTCCCGGTGGAGCGGGTCGCGTTGCTGGGCGCTGATTATCCCGGGCTGCGGCCGAAGCTCACGGTTGAACAGGGCGATCGGGTCAGCCGCGGTCAGCCGCTCTTTCATGACCGTGCTCATCCGGATGTTGTTTTCGTTGCTCCGGTTTCCGGGGTTGTCGAGTCAATCACTTTGGGTCCCCGGCGTAGACTGTCAGCGTTGGTTATCCGCGCTGAGTCCGACCTGAGCGAACTCGAACCCGTAACCGTGGCGGGTTCCACCGGTGCAGAGCTGCGCGCAACGCTTCTGGCACACGGTCTCTGGTCCGGCTTCCTGACCCGGCCGTTCGGACGCATGCCTGCACCCGATGCGACGCCGGATGCCATTTTTGTCACGGCTACTGCGGACAATCCTCATGCGCCAGGTCCGAACCTGGTGATTGAAGGACGAGAGGTTACGTTTCGTGCCGGGGTGAAGGCGTTGACACTGCTGACCGGCGGAACGGTTCATGTGTGTCAGAATCCCGGCTCCGATATTGCTGTCGGTCTGAGTGAGCGCGTTCGCAGCTCGGTTTTTCCGGCCGGGTCGAGCTCAGGCCGGGCTGGCGCCCATATTCACCGGCTGCATCCGGTGGGGGCTGGCCGGTCGGTGTGGAGTATTGGTTATCAGGATGTCATGGCCATCGGTGTGCTGCTTGAAACAGGTATTCAGGACTTCAGCCGCATTGTGTCCCTGACGGGATCGCGCGCCAAGCGGCCGCATCTTGTCCGGACTGTCATCGGGGCGAGCCTGCAGGATCTGATCCGTGAGGAAACCTTGCCCGGCGATGACAGCGCTGCGCTGGCCATATTGTCGGGTTCGGCGATGACAGGCAGGCTGGCGTCATGGCTGGGCCGCTATCATCAGCAAGTCACCTTGATGAGCGATTTGTCTCCACGTCAGGCAGCGCCAGGGCATGGTCTGTTTGCACGTTTGTTCGGCGCGCCATCACAGGTCGGACCGCTTGTTCCGACCGCTGCACTCGAAAGGGCGCTTGGCTTTGATATTCCTGCAGTGCCGTTCCTGCGCGCCTTGAGCGTCGGCGATGCGGAGACAGCCAGACGGCTCGGCTGCCTGGGGCTGGTGGAAGAAGATATTGCCGCGGCATCGCTCGCGTGTACCAGCGGGGCCGATTATGGCCGGATGCTGCGCCATGTTCTTGATGAACTTGCGGAGGACGCATGACCGGCTGGCAACTTGATCCGCTCCGTTTGCGGCAACGAACCGGGTGGAAACCTGCGCGGGTGACACTCGCGCTATTGATCGGGCTAGCCGCACCTGTGGCGGTGAGCCTGGTCGAGCGCGGAACGCCACAATTGGCCGTGCTGGTCACCGCGCTGATCGCAAGTTTGATCTGGGAGCTTGCTTTTGCGCTGATCCGGAGACGGACGCCAAGTTTGCATATGTTGAGCGCAGCTCTGATCTTCGCAGTCCTTATTCCAGCGTCGGTGCCACTATGGCAGGTGGCACTGGCGGCAAGCTTCGGGGTGGTGTTTGGAGAGTTGGTGTTTGGCGGTCGTGGCTATGGCATCGTGTCGTCGGCCGCAGCAGCAGCCGGTTTCCTGGTGTTTTCATTCTCCGGGCCCGAGCTTTCCATGAACAGCCAGGCCCTTGCGCTGGCCACGGTTCCCGGGGCGCTCTTTCTACTGGTGGGAGGGCTTGTGTCCTGGCGCGTGCTGGTTTCAGTCTTGGTGATCATGATCGCGGCAGGGTATGCGCAGGGCGGGGCGAGCGGATCACTTGAGGCTCTCGTGGCCGCGGCATTCGGGCTTGTGTTTCTTGTTGGCGACCCGATTGCCGGAGCTTCGACGAACTATGGCCGCTGGGTGTATGGCGCGCTGGCCGGATTGCTGATCGTGCTGTTTGACACTGCCGCCGGCCCCGCGGTGGCGCCTGCTGCGATTGTGTTCGCGTCGCTTCTTGCGAGCATCTTTGCGCCATTGATCGATCATATGGCGGTTGAGTTGATCGTGCGCCGCCGGAGGGTCCGGCATGGCTGACTTGTTTTCGCCCATTCGCAAATTCTTTGCGCGATCGAATGATGATCTTGTCAAGGTCATCGGCATGGCGGTGCTGGTCGCGCTGGTTTCGTCGGCCGCGGTGTCGGTCACGGCCGTCATGCTCAAGCCCTATCAGGATGCCAACAGGTCTGCCGAACAACAGGCCCGGATGAACAAGATGCTCGACACTTTGCCGAGCATGCGCGACCTGATGCTGGAAACAGGTGTCGACACGCTTGAGACACGGCTGGTCAATCTTGATGATGGCAGTTTTGCCGACAGTGCAGATGCCGCCAGTTTTGATCTCGATGCGGCGCTTCAGGATCCGGAAGCGAGCATTGAGCTTGAGCCTGATGCGGATATCGCGGGCATTAAACGGCGGGCCAACCAGTCACCGGTCTATCTGCTGCAGAAAGACGGCGACCTGAAGCTGATCGTGCTGCCGGTCTATGGCGCAGGCTATCAGTCGACGATCCGGGCTGCTCTGGCTATCGAACCGGATCTGGTCACCATCGCCGCGCTGGCGATTGTCGAGCAGGGTGACACGCCGGGCTTTGGCGCACGGATCGAGGAGCCGGAATGGCTGGCGCTTTGGCCGGGCAAAAAGATTACTGACGAAACCGGCAGCATCCGTATCGAACTCGTGCGCGGTCAGGCCACCACGCCTTATGAGGTTGACGGGATTTCTGGCGCCACGCGCACCAGCACCGGTTTCACCAATATTTTGCGGTTCTGGCTGGGGGGCAAGGGGTTTGGCCCATTCCTGACCAGGCTCAAGCAGGAAGGGCTCTAGGATGTCGCTCAGACACCATCTCACGGCACCTTTGATCGGCAATAATCCCATCACGTTGCAGATCCTGGGCATCTGCTCGGCGCTGGCTGTGACAACCACTTTGTCGACCGCGGTGACGATGTCGGTGGCGCTGACGGTAGTACTGGCGCTCTCGAACGGGATGATCAGCCTGATCCGGCATCATATTCCACCCTCAATCCGGCTGATCATTCAGATCACCATCGTGGCCTCGATTGTGATCCTGATCGACCAGTTCATGCAGGCCTTCATGTTTGAAATGAGCAAGAAGCTGTCGATCTTTGTTGGGCTGATCGTGACCAACTGCCTGGTACTAGGCCGTGCGGAAGCCTTCGCCATGCGCAATCCTGTGCTGCCCAGCGTGCTGGACGGGATCGGGAATGGACTGGGCTACGCCCTGGTTCTGCTGATTGTCGGCGCACTGCGGGAGTTCCTCGGCACCGGCTCACTCATGGGAGTTCCGCTTGTCACCACGGTGGCGGAGGGCGGCTGGTTTCAGCCGCTCGGCCTGATGCAACTGGCGCCGAGCGCCTTTTTCATCCTCGGGCTTCTGGTCTGGGTGGTTCGGGTGCTGCGGCCTGAGCAGGCGGAACGTCCCGAGTTCCGGCTTGAAGCGTCGGAGGATAGCCGGTCATGATTGAACTGCTGGTCAAATCGGTTTTCCAGGAGAACCTGGCGCTGTCGTTCTTCCTCGGGATGTGCACGTTTCTGGCTGTTTCCAAGCGGGTCGACACTGCGCTTGGCCTGGGACTGGCCGTCATCGTGGTGCAGGCCATCACGGTTCCGGTGAACTATCTGATCTTCAACCTGTTGCTTTTGGAGGGCGCCTGGGCCTGGGCCGGTCTGCCGGACGTGGACCTGACATTCCTCAAGCTGGTCAGTTTTATTGGTGTCATCGCGGCCATGGTTCAGATCCTTGAAATGGCGCTGGACCGGTTCGCGCCGCGGCTCTACCGCGCGCTGGGCATCTTCTTGCCGCTGATCACCGTCAATTGCGCCATACTGGGCGGCAGCCTGTTCATGGTTGAACGGCATTATGATTTCGAGCAGTCCGTTGTTTACGGGATCGGTAGCGGTCTGGGCTGGGCGCTGGCCATTGTTACCTTCGCCGCCATCCGGGAACGGCTCAAATACAGCGACATGCCAAAGGGCGTAGAAGGGCTTGCCAGTGCCTTCATTGTCACTGGACTGATGTCGCTTGGTTTCTCGGCCTTTTCTCTGGTGACGCCATGACGGAGATGGTTCTCGGCATCGTTCTTCTGACTACGATAGTTCTTCTGCTTGCGATCACGGTGATGTTTGCGCGATCAATCCTGTCGCCATCGCGCCCTGCAGTGTTGACAGTGAACGGGTCGAGCAAATTTGATACAAGCACCGGGGTCAAATTGCTGGCCGCGCTGAATGACAATGGCATTCTGGTGCCATCTGCCTGCGCCGGCGCCGGCACCTGCGGATTGTGCCGGGTCAAGATCCTGAAGGGCGGCTCGGCGCCCCTGCCGACAGAGGCCGCGCGGCTTACAAAAATGGACCTTCGGGACCATTTCCATCTTGCCTGTCAGGTGGTGCTGCGCGGCGATGTGGAAGTCGAAGTCGACAATGATCTGATGTCGGCGGAAAACTTCACCTGCACGGTTGAGAGCGTGCGGGCGCTGACGCCGCTGATCCGCGAAATAGTGTTGCGTCAGCCCGAAGGGATGAAAGCCGATATCGAGGCCGGCTCCTTTGTTCAGGTTACCGCTCCGCCATTTGACTGCAATTATTCGGATATCGATGTGCCGGACGAACATGCTGCGGTCTGGCAAAATCTTCGCGCACTCAAGGTTTCCAGTTCCAATCCGGTGACGCGCGCTTACTCCGTGTCGAACCGCCCGGAGGACACCGAAACGGGCCGGATTGTCCTCAATATCCGGCTGGCGTTACCGCCGCCTTCGGTGCCCGAGGCAATGCCGGGCGTGGTTTCGTCGTGGTTGTTCTCACTCAAGCCCGGTGATCTGGTCGACACATCTGGACCGTTCGGCAGCTTCCGCGCACAGCCCGGCGATGCCGAGATGGTCTTTATTGGCGGCGGCGTCGGCATGGCGCCTTTGCGCGCCATCATCTTTGACCAGCTGGAACGGTCGGGCTCCAAGCGCCGCATTACCTATTGGTATGGCGCGCGCAACAAGGCTGATCTGCCCTATCAGGATGAGTTTGATGCACTGGCTGACAAACATCCGAATTTCGACTGGACCGTTGCCTTGTTCGATCCACGTCCCGAAGACAACTGGAAGGGCGCCACCGGGTTTGTGCATATGGTGGCCTGGGAGAATTACCTCAGGGCGCATCCTGCGCCAGAGGCATGCGAATACTATCTGTGCGGCCCGCCGATGATGATCCGCGCAGTGCAGGCAATGTTGGATGATGCCGGCGTCGACAAATCCCATATCTTCTCAGATGATTTCGGAGTCTGAACCATGAAGATGACGCGACGCAATTTTCTTGTCTCAAGTGCTGGTGCAATCGCCTGGACGATGCATCCGGCAATGGCCGGAACGGTGGGCGTCGGCGGACCGGCGTTTGGTAGCACCTGGCGGGTCGCGCTGCCGGACGGGAGCAAATCCGAAGCGGTACGCACACTGGTCGCTTCAGTTGTCGCTGAGATCAATCAGGCCATGTCGCCCTATCTGGCGCAGTCGGAACTCTCCGTTTTCAATCGCACCGACACTCTTGATTGGCAGAGCTGTTCTGCGCCGCTTGCCACTGTCGCTGAGCATGCGCTGGAGATGTCGCGGTTTACGCAAGGGGCCTTCGACCCGACCATTGGTCCGCTGGTCAATCGTTTCGGTTTCGGACCCATCCACGGCGCACAAGCGCGGCCGGAGGATCTGTCAGTCACCGTTGGCGCGTTGCGCAAGGCGGTCTCCGGGCTAACGCTTGATCTTTGCGGCATTGCAAAGGGATATGCGCTGGACCGCATTGTCGAGGGGCTGCCATTAATCGGCATCACATCCGCATTGATTGAGCTTGGCGGGGAAGTTCGCACGCTTGGGCGTCATCCGGACGGACGATCATGGCAGGTTGGCATTGAACGGCCGGACGCTGAACCGGGCATCATGACGCACATTGTAGCCCCAGCTCATCTGGCGTTGGCAACATCGGGAACCGGAAGGCAGAACATTGCTCTCGGGCAGGGCGGAGTAAGCCATCTGATAGACCCGCGTACTGGCCGTCCGGTTGAAGCCGCACCGGCTTCGGTGTCGGTGCTTGCCGACACCGCCATGCGCGCTGATGGTTTGGCGACGGCGCTGATGGTGATGGGCATGGGCCGTGGTGCAGCATTTGCAGAAGCCCATGCCATTCCGGCATTGTTTGTCCGGCTCGACACCGACGGCAGCCACGACGTCATGACTGCCGGATTTGAACGCCACGTGATTGCATAGGGAGACGGACGATGGAAACATTCCTGCTCGCATTTGGACTGGTGCTGCTGTCGGGGCTTGGATTGGCGCTCGGGGTGATTTTCGGCCGTGCGCCGCTCAAGGGATCGTGTGGCGGATTGGCTTGTGCGAAAGGGCTATCCTGCAGCGGTTGCCGCAAAGGTGGTGCGTCATGAGCGAACGCCCGCGGATCAAGACCTATATGAGTCGCGATCTGGTGACGCTGACGCCGGATATGGAGATCAATCGGGCGATGCATCTTCTCATCGAAAAACATATTTCCGGAGCGCCGGTGCTGGATAAGTCCGGAAATCTGGTGGGAATGCTGTCGCAGAAAGACTGCCTCAAGGCAGCGCTGCATGCGAGCTACTACCGGGAATGGGGCGATACGGTTGCCGATTATATGTCCGACCAGCCGGAATCTCTTGATGCGGAGCTTGACCTTGTCGAGGCTGCAGAAACCTTTCTAGCCAGTTCGTTCCGGCGTTTTCCAGTGATGTCGGAGGGGCGGCTGGTGGGGCAGATCAGCCGCTCGGACCTGCTCAAGGCGCTTGCTGGAAACTGGCAATAGGGTTCGCTCAACCCAAAAGGCTGGATATCGCTTGAGCAATGATGCGCTCTTCATCTGCCTCCACAACAAAGGCCTGGCGCACACTGTCTGCAGTGGTCAGGCGTTCTGCTCGTGAGTCATTGGAGCTAGGATCGAGCTTGAATCCGAGCCATTCAAGCTTTTGAATGGTCATGGCGCGGATCGGCGAGGCGTTTTCGCCGATGCCGCCGGAAAAGACCAGCGCGTCGACGCCACCAAGGCTTGCTGCTGCCGCGCCGATCTCCTGGACAAGCCGGTCAACAAACATTTTGATGGCAAATGCGGAATCGGGCTGGTCGCTGGCCATGAGGGTGCGCATGTCCCCCGACAGGCCGGATACGCCCGACAGGCCACTCTGGTGGTAGAACAGCTTGCTGACGGCCGCAGTGTCGCCGCCATGCTGTTCGACAAGCCAGAGCACCGCGCCTGGATCAAGCCGGCCTGGACGCTGGCCCATCATCAATCCGTCAAGCGGGGTGAAGCCCATTGATGTCCACTGACTGACGCCATCAATCATGCCGCAGACCGAACAGCCATTGCCGAGATGGCAGGCGATCACTCGGCCTGGCGAAACGCCGAGGCCCGGCAGTTTGGTGGCGACATGCTCATAGGACAATCCGTGAAATCCGTAGCGGATCAGACCCTCCCTCGCGTAGCGGCGAGGCAGAGCCATCTCGCGCCGAACCGCAGGTATGCCTGCATGAAAGGCGGTGTCGAAACAGGCTACCTGGGGGACGCCGGGCAAGGCGTGCGTGGCCGCGTCAATTCCGGCCAGATTGTGCGGTTGATGGCCGGGCGCCAAGGGAGCCAGTTCGGCGATACCGGCGCGGACTTCCGGATCTATCCTGACCGGGGCGTTGAACCGCTCGCCGCCATGGACAATCCTGTGGCCGACGCCCGAAATTGTCCCCGCGCGGGGCAGGATGATCTCATTGATCAACCGCGGCAGTACGTCGGCATGGGTTTGATCGGAACCGCCGAACTCCCTTGCGTCGCCGGTGGATGTCTTCAATTTCGGGGACTGGCCGTGCCCGATGGCTTCAACCAGTCCGGAGAAGCTGCGTTCAAAGTCGGGTGTGAAAAGTGCGAACTTGATCGAGGAGGAGCCGCAATTGAGGGCCAGCAGGCTGGTGTACGGGCTTTCGGTCACTTGGATCTCGTCCTTTCGTTTCGATGCCAACCAAGGGCCGGACATTGTGCAGGTCCTACCGTTGTGCCGGATTGGGCATGATGCGCAACCAAAAAACTGAGCTGGTCTGGTGCGCGCGCCGGTTTTGGTTTGATCTCCAGACAATGGGCCTCTAGCTCTGCGGCCTGTGCACAGCAAGCATTAGGCAGTTGCCAAGGCAAGGCACCTGTTTTATCATTTGGTCAAAAATAAAGACGGGTACAGCTTAAATCATAGTCCAACAGGAGCGTCAGCCATGACCAAATTGACTACGTCTAGCCGTCCACATCTTCTCAAACGCCGTCACGTTCTCGCAGGCGCAGCAGCCGGCGTTGCTGCGCTAGCCATGCCAGGCTTCCTGGGCAGGGCACGCGCTGAAGGACCACTCAAGGTGGCCGCGATTTACACGGTTCCGGTTGAACAGCAGTGGGTGAGCCGCATTCACAAGGCCGCAAACGCTGCCGTTGCGCGTGGCGATATCGAGTATGTGTTTTCGGAAAACACCTCGAACAACGACTATGAGCGCGTCATGCGCGAATACTCGGAAGCTGGCCATGATCTGATCATTGGCGAAGTGTTTGCGGTCGAGGATGCGGCGCGCCAGGTGGCGGCCGACTATCCCGAAACGGCTTACCTGATGGGATCGAGCTTCCTGCCCAAGGACGATGCGCCGAATTTTGCGGTGTTCGACAACTACATCCAGGATTCCTCCTACCTGTCCGGCATCATTGCTGGCGCGATGACCAAGTCGAAGAACATCGGCATGGTTGGCGGTTTCCCGATTCCGGAAGTCAATCGCCTGATGCATGCCTTCATGGCCGGTGTGAAAGAAACTGCTCCTGAGACCAAGTTCCAGGTTGCGTTCATCGGCTCATGGTTTGATCCGCCGAAAGCCAAGGAAACAGCATTCGCCCAGATCGATGGCGGCGCTGATGTCCTCTATGCGGAACGGTTTGGCGTCTCCGATGCGGCAAAGGAAAAGGGCGTGCTGGCGATCGGCAACGTGATCGATACTCAGTCCGACTATCCCGATACCGTAGCGGCTTCTGCGTTGTGGCATTTCGAGCCGACGCTTGATCATGCGATCGAGATGGTCAAGGCAGGTACTTTCAAGGCTGAAAACTACGGCGTCTATTCCTTCATGAAGGAGGGAGGCAACTCCTTGGCGCCGCTCGGCACTTTCGAGGGCAAGGTGCCCGAAGATGCCATGAAGCTGGTGATGGAGCGGGAAGCCGCGATCAAGTCCGGCGATTTTATGGTTGAGGTCAACGACGAAGAACCCAAGTCCAACTGATGGACCCGACCGAACGCCCGGAGGCGGAGATTGTTCTCCGCCTCTCGGGCATCACCAAGAAATTTGGCCCGCTTGTCGCCAATGATGCCATCTCGCTGTCGCTCAAGCGCGGCGAGGTGGTGGCTCTGCTTGGCGAAAACGGTGCGGGCAAGACCACGCTGATGAACATCCTGTTCGGCCATTACACCGCCGATGAGGGGCAGATCGAAGTCTTCGGTAAAGCATTGCCGTCGGGCGACCCGAATGCGGCGCTGGCTGCGGGCATCGGCATGGTGCATCAGCATTTTACCCTTGCAGACCAGATGACGGTGCTGGAAAATATCGTGCTGGGCACGCGTCCGCTGTGGTCGCTCAATCTCGGCAAGGCGCAAGCGCGCGCCAGGATTCGCACACTGGCGGCGGATTATGGTCTCGAGGTCGATCCGGATCGGATGATCACTGACCTGTCTGTGGGCGAGCGCCAGCGGGTCGAGATCCTCAAGGCGCTGTATCGCGAGGCGCGTATTCTCATTCTTGACGAGCCCACCGCGGTGCTGACGCCGATGGAAACCGAAGCTCTGTTTGCCACGCTGAAGAAGCTGGTGGCGGCAGGGTTGTCGGTGATCTTCATCTCGCACAAGCTGGGCGAAGTGCAATCGGTTTCTGACCGCGTGGTGGTGTTGCGTGGTGGCAAGCTTGCCGGAGAACGCAAGACGTCCGATGCGACGCGGCGGGAACTGGCCGAACTGATGGTCGGCGGGCAGTTGCCTGTCAACGAGATCGGGCCATCCACACCCGGGGTCGGTCTTTTCGAACTCAAGGGCGTTTCCACCCGCACCGTGGGCGGAGCGGCACTCAGGCAGGTCTCAATGCAATTGCGTGGTGGCGAGATCACCGGGCTTGCCGGAATTTCCGGAAATGGCCAGGCGGCGCTTGCGGCGTTGATTGCCGGTACGCTGGAGGCCCGTGAGGGTGACATAATTGTGCACGGCGAGAAAGCTGCCCAATGGTCGCCTCGTGCGGCGCTGGATCGCGGCCTTGGCCGTATTCCCGAAGACCGTCATGCCACTGGCATGATCGGTGATATGAGTGTCGCCGAAAACGTGATCTCGGAAGCCTATCGTACCCCCCGTTTTTCACGCTTGGGATTTATGGACTGGAAGGCTGCAGCAGCCTTCGCCAGCGACATCATCAAGGCCTATGACGTCAAATGCCCATCGCCGGAGGCGCGTGTGCGGCTGTTGTCGGGCGGGAACATGCAAAAGCTTATTCTCGGCCGGGCGCTTGATGGAGATCCGGATATCATTCTGGCCAGTCAGCCGACGCGCGGACTTGATGTTGGCGCCGTGGCCTATGTACATGCGCGGCTGATCGAGGCGCGTGACAGGGGGGCTGCAGTGTTGCTGATTTCCGAGGATCTCGATGAAATCCAGACGCTGTCCGACCGAATTCTGGTGATCCATCGCGGACAACTTTCGAGACCTTCTTTGCGTGGTGAACTCAGCGTGATGGAGCTGGGCGAATTGATGGCCGGGCACGGGCATGAAGAGGGGACGAGCCATGCGGCTTGAGCCGAGACCTGCCTCATCAGTTGCCGCCACCATTCTCTGGCCGGCCGGCGCAATTCTGGCCACGATCGTGTTTTCTTCCGTGTTGGTAATGATCGCCGGTGCGTCGCCGCTCACGGTTTTCTGGCTCGTGCTCAAAGGGGCGGCCGGATCGCAGTTCGCATTGCTGGAAACCCTGACCCGGGCGACGCCGCTGATCTTCACCGGGCTCGCGGTGGCGGTGGCGTTCCGGGCCAAGCTCTGGAACATCGGGGCTGAAGCGCAGCTCTATCTTGGCGCAGTCATGACCGTGGTGATCGGCACCGGCGCAGTGACGCTGCCTTCGGCTGGGCTTATCCCGCTGATCATGATTGCGGCGATGCTGACCGGGGCGCTGACGCTGCTTGGTCCGGCTGTTCTGAAGACGAAATTCGGCGTGGACGAGGTGGTGACCACGCTGCTGCTGAATTTCATCATCCTGCTGTTTGTCTCGATGCTGCTTGAAGGGCCGCTGAAGGATCCGACAGGTATGGGCTGGCCACAATCGAAACGGGTTATTGCCGAGGCGCAATTGCCACGTCTGATCAAAGGCAAACGGCTCCATTTCGGCTTCATCCTGGCCATCGCTTCGGCCATCGTGGTCTGGGTGATCATGAAAAAAACCACGCTTGGCTACGAAATGCGTGCGGTTGGTCACAATGCCGAAGCTGCGCGGTTCGCGGGCATTCCGGTTAACGGGGTTATTGCCAAGACGGCGTTGTTGTCAGGTGGGCTTGCGGCGCTGGCGGGATTTTCTGAGGTGGCCGGGCTGAAAGGCAACCTGACGCTCGATCTGTCGCCCGGCTATGGCTACACCGGGATTGTCGTGGCGATGCTGGCGATGCTCAATCCGCTGGGGGTGATCGCAGCAGCGATCTTCGTGGCCGGGATTTTTGTTGGCGCGGATGCCATGAGCCGCAGTGCCAATGTTCCGAGCTACATCGCGCAGGTCATGGTCGCGACCTCGCTACTGACCATGGTCGCTGCCATCATGCTGATGCGCTATCGCGTGCGCTGGAGATGACATGAACGAAGCATTCGAGATTTTGTTCACCGCCAGCTTCTGGGTTGCTGCCATCCGGATTGCTTCACCGCTGATCTTCGCCACCATGGGCGAGTTGATCTGCGAGCGGGCGGGCGTACTCAATCTTGGCATCGAAGGCATCATGGTGGCAGGCGCGTTTTCGGGCTGGTTCACGGTCTATATGGGCGGGGACTTGTGGACCGGTGTGCTGGTCGCGGCGCTCACCGGTGCGATGTTCGGGCTACTGCACGGGTTCCTGACTGTTCCACTGGGGCTGTCGCAGCATGTGACTGGTATCGGAGTGACGATGCTTGCTTCGAGCCTGACTTATTTCACCTACCGGATTCTGTTGCCGGAAGTGTCATCACCGCCGAAGATCGAATCTTTCCAGCCCTTCGCGGTCCCTGTTTTGTCGGACATTCCGGTTCTTGGTCCGGCCCTGTTCAACCAGACGCCGCTGACCTATCTCGCCTATTTCAGCGTTGCTGCGGTTGCCTTCGTGTTCTACCGCACGCCTGTGGGCGTGGCTGTGCGGGCGGTGGGTGAAAATCCTGCTGCGGTTGAAGCGCAAGGCATCTCGGTGACGGCTGTGCGGATGGGCGCTGTGATGGCTGGTTCGGCGCTGATGGCGATTGGCGGTGCGTTCCTGACCATGTCGGCGTTCAATTCGTTCTTCTTCGAAATGATCAATGGCCGCGGCTGGATCGCCATCGCATTGGTGGTCTTTGGTTCCTGGCGGCCGGGCAAAGCCTTGATCGGAGCAATCCTGTTTGCGGCATTTGATGCCTATCAGGTCAGGCTGCAGCAGATTACTGGCGGGGTGATCCCCTATCAGATATTCCTGATGATGCCGTATGTGCTGTCGATCGTGGCGCTTGTGGTCGTCGCCCGCCGGGCGACCTATCCGAAGGCGCTGATGATCCCCTATCAGAAAGGCGAGAGATGAGTTTTGATACTTTGCTCAAGGGCGGCGTGCTGCCCGACGGGACGATTGCAGACATCGCTCTCAAGGACGGGCGGATTGCCGCCATTGCTCCCGGTATCGAAGCTGAGGCAGGTGAGATAATTGATGTCTCGGGTAATCTGGTTTCGCCTCCGTTCGTCGATCCGCATTTTCATATGGATGCGACGCTCTCCTATGGCCAGCCACGCATCAATGCTTCGGGTACCTTGCTTGAAGGGATTGGTCTTTGGGGTGAACTCAAGCCGCTTCTGACCCATGAAGCTGTGAAGGAAAGGGCGCTTGCCTATTGCGACTGGGCCGCCTCGATGGGGCTGCTTGCGATCCGCAGCCATGTCGATGTCTGCGATGACCGGCTGTTGGCTGTTGAGGCATTGCTTGAGGTCAAGAAAGAGATTTCGCACTATATAGATCTGCAGCTGGTGGCGTTTCCGCAGGACGGGCTCTACCGCTCACTGACGGCGCGGGGAAATACTATCCGGGCGCTCGATCTCGGCGTCGATGTGGTTGGCGGTATCCCGCATTTCGAGCGGACCATGGCAGATGGCAGGGCGTCGGTAACCGAGCTTTGCGAGATTGCCTCCGAACGTGGCCTGATGGTCGACATGCATTGCGACGAGACTGACGATCCGCTGTCGCGGCATATCGAGCAACTGGCTTATGAAACCCAGCGGCTTGGACTTCAGGGCCGCGTGGCTGGATCGCACCTGACTTCGATGCATTCGATGGACAATTATTATGTGTCCAAGCTGCTGCCTTTGATGGCTGAAGCGCAGGTCGTTGCAATTCCCAATCCGCTGATCAACATCACGCTGCAAGGGCGGCACGATACCTATCCGAAACGCCGGGGCATGACCCGGGTTCCGGAGATGCTGGCTCACGGAATTCGGGTTGGCTTCGGTCAGGATTGCGTGCTCGATCCCTGGTATTCACTGGGAACCGCCGACATGCTCGATGTTGCCTTCATGGGGCTGCATGTGGCGCAGATGACCAGCCCTGATGACATGCGGCGCTGCTACGAGATGGTCACCACCCAGAGTGCGGCTATCATGGGGCTTGACGATTATGGCCTCGAGGTGGGCAAACGCGCCGATCTGGTGGTGCTTGATGCTGGCAATCCGATCGAGGCGATCCGCTTGCGGGCAACGCGGCTTCTGGTCATGGCCAGAGGAAAGGTGATCGCCCGGCGTGAGCGTTCGCCTATGCGGCTCGTGATTCCCGGCAGGGAAGCGGATATCGACCGTCGTTTCAGAATCCCTGAACCACGCTGATCTGAACTGGATCACTTGTTAAAAAACACGGTTAATACTTACGTAAGTGCGTTGGGATACAGTGCGCGGAGTTGTTCTGCGTAAAAGGGTCTCCCGGTATGGCCGAAGCCAAGCGTCGTATATTCCAGATATTTCGGGTTTCCCGAAAACTCGCCTTGCTGGCAGGCGGCTTCCTGCTTGTTCTTGGAGCCTCAGGAACGGCCGCATTGGTTTTTGCGCCGGCAAATATGATCCCGGGCTTCAGTGTGGAAGCTGGCGGCCATTGCAAAACGGTTTATCAATCCGAATTCAGACGTGGCAAAGAGAAACGCCTGATCGCCGTCATTTCCGGCGACGATCTTGAGCCGAAAGAACGTGTGAAAACAGGCGTTCGGCTTGCGCGCCATCTTGCCGAAACGCTCAACCCTGATCTTGTTATCGTCCAGATGGCTGACCATCGCGGCCCGATAACGAGGGCCGAGCTTCGCGGTTCGGCGATTGGCGCTGAAATTGTCTATGCCCCGGTTCCGACCAAAACCCTTGCCGTGTCGCAGCCTTGGGAGGTGCGTTACACCAATACTCTTCCTTCCAGCAACGGCTACTATTTCGGCGAACGAGTCGACATGCCGCAGGCTGACATAAAAGCCCTCGCTCAGGAAATCGAACTGGTTGCTGGCTGTGATGGCGACATGGTCGGCGAGGACGCCGAGACGGCTTCCGCGGGCGGGAATAGTGAACCGGCAAAGCCAGCCGGCCACTAAAATTTCCCACCCGAGTGAAGACTTATTCGCTGCGCGTTTTCTGTGCCGGAAACAGGATTACATCGCGAATTGATGGCGCATTGGTCAGAAGCATGATCAGGCGATCAACGCCTATGCCCAGGCCACCTGCCGGCGGCATGCCTTGGTCGATGGCGTCGAGAAACTCGTCATCAAGCTGCTTTTCAATCTCGCCGCGGGCATGAGCCTGTTCCAGCTGCTCGACCATCCGCTTGCGCTGTTCTTCCGGATCATTGAGCTCGGAAAACGCATTGCCCAGTTCCCAGGCATTGCAATAGGTCTCGAACCGTTCGACCAGACGCGGCTCGCCGGGAACCTCCTTGGCGAAGGGGGAAATATCCTTGGGGAAATGGGTCACATGTGACGGCTCAATCAGGGAAGCCTCGACCTTTTCCTCGAAGATGAAAGCCAGGCATTCGCCCCAGGTCCAGTCATCCTCAATTTCGAAACCGGCTGCCTTGGCCGCAGCGCGAGCTTCTTCGTCGGTGTCGATTGCGCGGAAGTCGATGCCGGTGACTTCCTTGACGGCATCCGGCATCGCGACGCGCTTGAACGGTCCCTTGAAGGAAAGCTCCTTGTCGCCATACATGATCTCGGTGGTGCCGTGGATCGACATGGCCAACGTTTCAAAAAGCCGTTCTACCAGACCCATGATGTCCTCATAATCGGCATAGGCCCAATAGCATTCCAGCATGGTGAATTCGGGATTGTGCCGGGTTGAGACGCCTTCATTGCGGAAGTTGCGGTTTACCTCGAACACTTTGTCGGTCAGTCCCGAGACCAGGGCTCGCTTGAGATACAGTTCCGGCGCGATGCGCAGGTACATGTCGAGCTTGAGGGTGTTGTGGTGGGTCTTGAAAGGCTCGGCGGTGGCGCCGCCATAGACCGAATGCAGCATCGGGGTTTCGATTTCCATGAAACCCTCGTCTTCCATGAAGCGGCGGATACCGGAGACGATCTTCGAGCGCTGCTGGAAACGAAGCTTTGAGTCTTCATTGCTCAGGATGTCGAGGTGCCGCTTGCGGTAGCGCAGTTCGATGTCCGAAACTCCGTGCCATTTTTCAGGCATCGGCAGCAGCGCTTTGGTCAGCATGGTGATTTCGTGGGCGTTGACGGTCAGTTCGCCGCGCTTGGTGCGCCGGACTTCACCGGTCACGCCGATGATATCGCCCATGTCGATCAACGGCAGGAGATCACGCGCTTCTTGTGGCGTCGTGTCCTTGTGGCTAAAGATCTGAACCTTGCCGGACGCGTCATGGATGTCCATGAACATGCCGGAATTGCGCGACGAATACACCCGTCCGGCAACGGTGATGATGTCGCCTGTCAGAGTGTCGGGTTCAATATCGGCATATTTCTCCGCAAGTTCTTCGTTGGTCATAGTGCGGTGAAAATGCGCCGGATACACCTCGGCAACCGTCTCGCGCAATTTGGCAAGCTTTTGCGCACGCACTTCGGTGACGTCCGACGAAAGGCCGGGTTCAGTTGTCTTGTCGTTCATTGTTCTACCCGTTGTTTGCTTTGGCTGCTTCGACACCGGCCTTGACCGCAATTTCGGCTTGCTTCAGGCGCTGGCGCACGACTGAGCGGCCAAGAATGGACATGGAATCAAATAGCGGCAGGGATCGCGAGGAACCGGAAACTGCGATGAAGAGCGGTGCCAGCAGGTTTCGCAGTTTGATTTCGCTGCGCTCGGAAATGGCGCGAAGTTCCGCTTCAATGCTCTCTGCGTTCCACTCAAAGATCTTTTCGAGATCCGGCTGAACTGTCTGCAGGATCATCAGAACGTCCTCAAGCGAGACTTTCTTGATGTTGGCAAAGTCGGCTGCTGTCAGCCCCAGATCGCCCTTGAGCAGAAAGCCGGTCAGATCGGGAAGATCGGACAATTTGGTGATGCGCGACTGCGCCAGTTTCATGCCTTCGCCAAAGCGGCTGTTTTCCTGGGCCCAGGCCAGAACACGTGAAACGAATTCCGTCTCGGAAATGTTTTCCCGCAGCCACCGGCCGTTGAGCCAGTCGAGTTTCTGAAGGTCGAAGATCGCACCGGCCTTGTTCAGATTCTCAGGATCAAAATTGGTGACCAGCTGATCCATGGTCTGCAGTTCCTCTCCCTCGGCGATCTGAATGAAAAACAGACCGAGGAAGTTCATCAGCGCCTCAGGCAGGAAGCCGAGCGCGGCATAATAGGAAATCGAGGTCGGATTCTTGCGTTTCGACAGCTTCGATTTGTCAGCATTGCGCATTAGCGACAGATGCATGAACACTGGCGGCTCGAGACCCAGATATTGATAGATCAGAATGTGCTTTGGCACCGAGGACAGCCATTCCTCGCCGCGAGCCACGTGGGTGATCTTCATCAGATGGTCGTCGACCACATTGGCCATGTGATAGGTCGGCATGCCGTCGGCTTTGAGCAGCACCTGCATGTCGACCGCTTCCCAGGGAATCTCGACCTCTCCATAGACGCCGTCGACAAATTTGCAGGAGCCTTCGTTCGGGATTTTCATCCGCACCACCGATGGCTCACCGGCAGCCATGCGTTCGGTGACTTCTTCTGCCTTCAAGTTCAGGCAACGGCCGTCATATTTTGGCGGCTTGCCAGCGGCGCGCTGTGCCGCGCGCATTTCGCCAAGCCGTTCGGGTGTGCAGAAACAACGGAAGCCGTGGCCATTCTCAACAATTTTGTCGACGTAGGGGCCGTAAAGATCCTTGCGTTCGGATTGCCGGTAGGGGCCGTAGGGTCCGCCGATATCAGGGCCTTCTGACCATGACAGGCCACACCATTTCAGCGCGTCGAGAACCTTTTGTTCAAATTCCGGCGTGGAGCGGGTGGCATCGGTGTCCTCAATGCGAAGGATAAACTCGCCGCCGTGTTTTTTTGCAAACAGATAATTGAACAGCGCGATGTAGGCGGTTCCGACATGCGGTTCGCCGGTCGGGGACGGTGCGATGCGCACTCGCGTTGCAGTATTGGCCATGTGTGTTCGCCCGCTTTCAGGTCCTGTTGAATGGTGCGCGAGGCGGCTTAAGCCGGCTGCGATCGCTGTCCGGTAACGCTGCAGCCAAGCTAGGCGCGGCGGAGACCGGCAGGCGCTGCCTTAGGCCATATTGTGCTCGTTGCGTCAAGTAAAGGGGCTGTTGGATGCTCCACTGTCAGATCGCTCGTCTGCGGCGAAATGGAGCATGGCTCCATTTGGTTTTTGATTTACGTACCTCAAAAATTGATCTAGGAGGTCCGGCAGGAGGAAATGATGCGCCCGACCGTGCATGATATTGCGGCTGAAGCCGGGGTCAGTCTGGCGACCGTGGACCGGGTGCTCAATGCCCGCCCGGGCGTGCGGCAAAAGACCGTCGATAAGGTCGAGGTTGCGGTGCAGCGGCTCGGCTATGTGCGGGATGTGACGGCTGCGAATTTGGCCCGGAGTCGAGTCTATCCGCTGATGTTCATTGTGCCGGACGGGCCAAACAGCTTCATGCGTGGTCTTGAGGCGGAGATCCGTTCGGCCATGCAGCGTTCATCGGTTGAGCGCACATCCATCACGATCAAAACCGTGCCGCCATTTGATGCCGACGCCATTGTCAGGGTTCTCGATGCGATTGATCCTGCCCAAGTAGCCGGCGTTGCGCTGGTTGCCACTGATACTGCCGAGGTGTCGGCTGCTGTCGACCGCCTAATTGACAAGGGCGTTCACGTTGCGACGCTGGTCTCCGATCTGTCCGAAACCCGGCGAACGCATTTTTGCGGCATCGACAATCTGGCTGCAGGCCGCACTGCGGCGGGCCTGATCGGGCGGTTTTGCTACGGGCGTTCGGGCAAGGTGCTGGTGGTTGCCGGTTCGATGACGCTTTCTGACCACATGGACCGGGCGTCAGGCTTTGCTGCGGTTTTAAATTCCGAATTCCCGTACCTTGAAATTGTCGGGCCGGTGGAGACCAATGATGACGCAGGCAAGGTCTGCCAAACCGTCAGAAATGCACTGGATACGGACCCCGATATCATCGCCATTTACAATCTTGGTGCGGGCAATCGCGGATTAGTCGAGGCATTGTCGCCTGAGAATAACCGAAACCTGGCGGTTGTTGTTCACGAGGTTACGGACACGTCGCGCAAGGGCCTCGCCGAGGGCCTGTTTGATGCCGTCATCAACCAGGATTGCGGGCACGAGGTGCGCAGCGCGATTCGTGTGCTGAAAGCGCGCGCCGATGGACTGATCCCGCTGAGTGCGCAGGAGCGCATTCGTATCGATATATTTCTGAAGGACAATTTGCCATGAGCGGTTGTTCTGAGAGCCCTCACCATATTCTTGAAAGGATCTGTCGCCATGTATCTCGGACTTGATCTCGGAACCTCATCGCTGAAGGCGCTGTTGATTGATGACAATCAGCGCATCCTCGGTTCTGCCAGTGCTCCGCTCACTGTTGAACGGCCGCATCACGGGTGGTCGGAGCAGGATCCTGACAGCTGGATAGTGGCAACTAGGAAAGCTTTGGCAGAACTCGCCAAGGCCCATGCTGCAGAACTGGCCAAAGTGCGCGGCATCGGGCTGTCGGGTCACATGCACGGTGCGACGACCATTGACCGAGATGGCAAAGTTATCCGCCCCTGCATTCTTTGGAACGATACGCGCAGCTTCAAAGAGGCCGCAGCGCTCGATGCCGATCCGCAGTTCCGGCGTTTGACCGGCAATATCGTGTTTCCCGGATTCACGGCGCCGAAGTTGAAATGGATGGCGGCCAATGAGCCTGAAGCTTTTTCGCGTATCGCCAAGGTGTTGTTGCCCAAGGATTACCTACGGCTCTGGCTCACCGGCGACGCCATTTCCGAAATGTCGGATTCCGCCGGGACCTCCTGGCTAGATGTGGGCAAACGTGCCTGGGATGATGGATTGCTCTCGGCGACCAGCCTTGACCGCAGTCAGATGCCGGCGTTGGTCGAAGGCACTGAACGCGCCGGTGCGTTGCGTGCGGAGGTGGCCTCGGATCTTGGATTGCCTGCGGGCATTCCGATAGCGGGCGGCGCGGGCGACAATGCAGCGTCGGCCTGCGGCATGGGAACAGTTGCTGACGGTCAGGCTTTTGCCTCGCTCGGCACGTCGGGCGTGCTGTTTGCTGCCAACAATCGTTATCTGCCCAATCCGGACAGTGCGGTGCATGCGTTTTGCCATGCGCTGCCGGGGACCTGGCACCAGATGGGGGTGATCCTGTCGGCAACAGATTCGCTCAATTGGCTTTCTGGCGTGACCTCGACCAAACCTTCGGCACTTACCGCCGAACTGGGCGATGAGTTGCTGGCGCCCGGTTCGGAGATGTTCCTTCCTTATCTATCCGGCGAACGAACTCCGCACAATGACGCCGCCATTCGCGGCAGTTTCGCCGGCCTCGGTCATGAATCCGACCGTGCCGCACTGACCCGTGCCGTGCTTGAGGGCGTGTGCTTTGCCTTCCGTGACAGCCTGGCCGCATTGGCTCAGGCAGGCACATCTCTGTCGCGGGTCACGGTCATCGGTGGCGGTTCGAAATCGGGCTACTGGATTGAAGCGCTTGCGACTGTCCTGGACCTGCCGGTGGACATTCCCGAGGGCGGCGATTTCGGCGCTGCGTTCGGGGCGGCCCGGCTCGGCTTGATTGCCGCGGAAAACGCCGATCCGTTCTCGATCTGCACGCCGCCGGCCACGGAAAGAACCATTCACCCCAATCGCGATCTCACAGCTGCTTTTGATGAGGCATACCTGAAGTATCGCGCCCTCTACCCAGCAATCAAAGGAGCCATGTCATGAGCACAGGATTTTTCGGAGACGTCACCAAGATCAAATATGAAGGCCCGGACAGCACCAACCCGCTCGCCTTTCATCACTACAATGCTGACGAGATGGTCATGGGCAAGCGCATGGAAGACCATCTGCGCTTTGCGGTTGCCTACTGGCATTCCTTTGCCTGGGAGGGTGGCGACCCATTTGGCGGTCAGACCTTCGACAGGCCCTGGTATCCACAGGATTCGATGAAGCTGGCGAAGCTGAAGGCCGATGTGGCTTTCGAAATGTTCTCTGCGCTGGGCGCGCCGTTCTACTGCTTCCATGATGCCGACGTTCGCCCGGAAGGATCGAATTTTGCCGAGAACACGAAAAACCTTGAAGAGATCGTCGATTATTTCGCCGGTAAGCAGGAAGCGACCGGTGTGAAATTGCTGTGGGGTACGGCCAACCTGTTCTCCAACCGGCGCTATATGTCGGGGGCTGCGACCAACCCCGATCCGGACGTTTTTGCCTTCGCCGCGGCGACGGTGAAGACCTGCATGGACGCCACCCATAAGCTCGGTGGCGCCAACTACGTGCTGTGGGGCGGGCGCGAAGGCTACGAGACCCTGCTCAACACCGATCTGAAGCGCGAAGATGATCAGCTTGGCCGCTTCCTCAATATGGTTGTCGAGTACAAGCACAAGATCGGCTTCAAGGGTACTATCCTGATCGAGCCGAAACCGCAGGAGCCGACCAAGCACCAGTATGATTACGATGTCGCCACGGTTTACGGCTTTCTGAAGCGGCACGGTCTCGAAAACGAGGTCAAGGTCAACATCGAGCAGGGCCATGCGATCCTTGCCGGTCATTCCTTCGAGCACGAGCTGGAACTGGCCCAGGCGTTGGGCATATTCGGCTCGATCGACATGAACCGCAACGACTATCAATCCGGATGGGATACCGACCAGTTCCCCAACAATGTGCCTGAAATGGCACTGGCCTATTATGCCATCCTGAAGGGCGGCGGCTTTGCTACCGGCGGTACCAATTTCGACGCCAAGCTGCGCCGCCAATCGCTTGATCCGGAAGATTTGCTCTATGCCCATGTCGGTGGCATGGACACATGTGCGCGGGCGCTGAAAGCGGCAATAAAGATGGTTGAGGACGGCGTGCTAACGAGTTTCGTCGAGGAACGTTACGCTGGATGGGGTGGCGCGGAAGCCAAGAAGATGCTCGACGGCTCCTATTCGCTGGGCGACATCGCTGACTACGTCACCAAGGCCGACGTCAATCCGCAGCCGAGATCGGGCCGCCAGGAATATCTGGAGAATGTCGTCAACCGGTATGTGTGACGGCTAATTGCTGGCACTTGAATGACATGGCGGCGGTTCATCGTGATGAGCCGCCGTTTTTTTGAACAGTGTTTGTTTGCGTGCTGGCGTTCTGTGGCGTAAATCGGGCTTCCAATCAAAAAGATCAGTTCCAAAGGAAGCCTTGCCATGCAATTTGCCCGCCTGAACGGTGTCGTCATCCATCATCAGGTGATCGGCGCTGCCCCTGATCGGCCGACCATCGTTTTCGCCAATTCGCTGGGCACGGATTATCGCATCTGGCGCGATGTGATCGTGCGGATGGTCGGTGACTACAGCATCATCGCCTACGACAAACGCGGCCATGGCCTGTCGGAATCCGGTGATGGCGAGATCACCATGAATGATCATATCGATGACCTGATTGCCCTGATTGAGCATTTTGAAGCCAAGAACGTCATTCTTTGCGGGTTGTCGGTTGGCGGCATGATTGCGCAGGGACTGGCGGCGAAGCGTCCGGATCTGGTGCGGGCGCTGATCCTGTGTGACACCGGTCACAAGATTGGCACGCCGGAAATGTGGAACGCACGCATTTCTGCAATCACCGAGCTGGGAATCGCGGGCCTCTCAGATGCTATCCTTGAGCGTTGGTTTACCAAGGACTACCGCAGCGCCGATAATGCCGAGTTCACCGGTTACCGGATGATGCTCGAGCGGACCCCTGTGGAAGGATATGTGGGAACATGTGCGGCGATCCGCGACAGCGATTTCACCCAATCAAGTTCCGAGCTGACCGTGCCGGCCATCTGCGTGGTCGGAACCGATGATGGCTCGACGCCGCCTGCTCTGGTGGGCGAACTGGCTCGGCTCATCCCCGGTGCGATGTATCAGGAAATCCCAGGCGCTGCGCATCTGCCGTGCATCGAGAAGCCCATCGAACTGAGTGAAATCATCAAGGCGTTCATTGAGCGGTTGCCGGCAAACTGAAATCCGGTGCTTCAATACGACCATCCAAACGAGATCGAAATGACCTTTGATAGTTCGCCTCAGAAGCTGGCCCGCCGCTTTCCCGAGGATTTTCTCTTCGGCGTTGCCACCGCATCCTACCAGATTGAGGGAGCCGCGCAGATCGATGGCCGCAAGCCATCAATCTGGGACGCGTTTTCGCATATGCCTGGCCGGGTCAAGGGCGGCGACACCGGCGACGTTGCCTGCGATCATTACAACAGGCTTGAGGCTGATCTTGATCTGATTGCCGAGCTGGGTGCGCAAGCCTATCGCTTTTCGCTGGCCTGGCCTCGGATTTTGCCCGATGGCACTGGTGCGATCAATGAAAAGGGCTTTGATTTCTACGACCGTCTGCTCGATGGACTGAAAGCGCGCGGCATCAAGGCGTATGCAACGCTTTACCACTGGGATCTGCCACTGGCATTGACGGGCCGTGGCGGCTGGGCGGACCGCGATACGGCGGATGCTTTTGCCAATTATGCCGGGGTCGTCACCAAGCGGCTCGGGGATCGTCTCGACACCATCGTCACCTTCAACGAGCCTTGGTGCTCGGTCTATATGGGCCATCTGATGGGTGTTCATGCACCCGGTGAGCGGTCGATGGAAGCGGCCATGGCAGCGCTCCATGTCACCAATCTGGCGCATGGTCTCGGCGTGCAGGCGATACGGGCTGAACGGCCTGATATCCCTGTCGGCATTGTCCTCAATGCGATGAGCGTGATGGCGGCCACAGATAGTGCTGCGGACCGTAAGGCAGCAGAACGGGCGAGTGATTTCCACAACGGGGTTTTCTTTGGCCCGATATTCACGGGTACCTACCCGCACTCCGTACTCGAGGGATGTTCGGATCTGGTAGACCATATCAAGGGTGGCGATCTCGATACGATCCATCAGCCGCTCGATTTTTGGGGGCTGAATTACTACACGCCGATGCGGGTACGCGATGATGCGGCATCGGAGTTTCCCCATGTGGCCGGTACGCCTGCAGTCCAGCCGGGCAAGACCGATATTGGCTGGGAAATCGAGCCGCAGGGGTTGTCGCATATCGTCAAGGATCTCTATGGCCGTTACACGCTGCCGGATTTCTACATCACCGAGAATGGCGCCGCCGACAATACCGGCGTGGAGAATGGCGCTGTCAGCGACACGATGCGGCTCGACTATGTCGCAAGCCACCTGTCAGTCGCCGCGGATTTGATTGCCGAGGACTATCCGTTGAAGGGCTATTTTGCCTGGAGCCTGATGGACAATTTCGAGTGGGCCGAAGGCTATTCGATGCGCTTCGGCATCGTGCATGTGGATTACGCTACGCAAAAGCGCACCATCAAGCAGTCGGGCCACTGGTACACAGCGCTGATTGCTGCACACAAGGCTGCAAAGGTCTGATCAGCGGACCACAAAACCGTGGGCGAAGAGATCTTCCTCGTCGTCGATGGTGATGGTGTTGAGACCGGTTTCCACGGCCCAGCCGGCGACGGAGGGAATGATGGCGGGTTGGCCCGCGACCTCGGTTGCCGCCTCGACCCGCCCATGAAACAGCGAGCCTATAATGCTTTCATGGACGAAGTCATCGCCCGGCTTGAGTTTGCCCTTGGCGGCCCACTGCGCCATCCGCGCCGATGTTCCTGTGCCGCAGGGGGAGCGGTCTATCGCCTTGTCGCCGTAGAAGACTGCGTTGCGGGCATGGGCTTCAGGCCTGGTTGGGGCTCCGGTCCAGAGGATATGACTTAGCCCTCGGATGCTGGGTTGTTCCGGATGGACGAACTCGTGTTCGCTGTTGATGCGCTCTCGCAAGGCCGGACTCATGCGGATGAAATCGGCGGCCGAAAAACCGGCCATGTCGGCGAAGTTTTCCTGAGCATCGACGATGGCGTAAAAGTTGCCACCATAGGCAACGTCTACGGTGATCTCGCCCAAGCCCTCGCAATGGGCCTTGATACCGGTCGAATGCAGGAATGCCGGTACATTTGTCAGCCGCACCTCAGTGACCTTGCGACCCTTCATCTCATAGCGGGCGATGATACGGCCAGCTGGCGTATCTATTGCCAGAACGCCGGGTTCACGTGGGGAAACCAGCCCATTCTCGATTGCCATGGTGACGGTGCCGATGGTGCCGTGCCCGCACATCGGAAGGCAGCCCGAAGTCTCGATAAACAGGAAGGCGATGTCGCAATCCTCGCGTGTCGACGGATAGAGGATGGCGCCCGACATCATGTCGTGGCCGCGTGGTTCGAACATCAGTCCGGTGCGGATCCAGTCATACTCTTTGAGGAAATGGGCCCGCCGCTCGAGCATGGTCGCGCCAACAAGCTGCGGCCCGCCGCCGGTGACGACGCGCACCGGATTTCCGCAGGTATGGCCATCGATGCAGAAGAAACGATTGCGCGCCATGCTTGTTCTCCGGGCAGGGTGTCAGAAACGGTCAGGCCGATAGGCTGCAATGTCAATGGATGGGGCTTTGCCACCGACAAGATCGGCAACCAACCGGCCCATTGCGGCAGACTGGGTCAATCCCAGATGGCCATTGCCAAAGGCAAGCAGCACTGACGGATCTTCCGGAAGAGTGCCAATCACCGGCAGAGTGTCAGGCAGTGAAGGCCGGAAGCCCATCCATTCAACTCCATCGGTGGTTTTCAAACCCGGCAGAAAGCTTGCGGCCTTTTTCAGCATGGCTTTGGAGCGCGCATAATTTGGCGGCAGGTCGAGCCCGCCAAGTTCGACAGCACCGCCAACGCGGACTCCGATTTCCAAAGGGGTCATGACGAAGCCATGATGGCCAAAAATCAGCTGGCGCTTGAGATCGAATGCGCCCGGGGGCAGCGTGGTGTTGTAGCCGCGCTCGGTGTCGAGCGGAATGCGAAGCCGGGTGGACGGGTTGATCAGCCGTGTGGACCATGACCCGGCGCAGACGACAATGCGGTCGGCTTCTCGTGTCGTTCCATCTGCGAGGCGGACGAAGGGGCCTTTATCAGAGCGCTCCAGGGCTCGAACCTCGGCCTTTTCAAAAACAGCTCCATGCCGTTCCGCATGGCTCCATAGTGCTTGAGCAAAAGCCTGCGGCTCAGAGACGTTTTTCCAGCCCGGAACGAAGGTTCCGGCAACAAAACGTGGAGACAGGCCAGGCTGCAATTCGGCCAACCGGGAGCCACGGACATGTTCGAATGCTATGCCAGCTTGTTCCCGCTGCCGCCAGCCATCTGCGGTGCTGTTGAATTCGGCTTCGCTTTCATAAAGCTCCAATGCCCCCTCATGGCGGACCATGCCTGCAATGCCGGCGCGCTCGACCAGCGCCATCATCTCGGACTCTGCCAATCGCATAAGCCTG
>Ga0163215_100537_pt1 | contig 58508 bp, 66 predicted proteins | sample SynspAceP_FD_185934 | JGI IMG/M metagenome (GOLD analysis project Ga0163215, IMG submission 185934) | Saline lake microbial communities from Ace Lake in Antarctica - Synechococcus sp. Ace-P (Hybrid Assembly) | ecosystem: Environmental > Aquatic > Non-marine Saline and Alkaline > Saline | place... | reverse complement strand
TCCCCTTGTTAGCGGTCAAGCGCCACTCTTCCCGCCCCGGGGAGAGTGAGGGGCGGAACGGGTCAGATCGTGGTTTTGGTTTTGATCGTGGTGCGCATGGTGGCGGTGTTTTGATGGAAGTGTGCAGAAATGTCAATTCGCCCGCAGACCGGTTTTATGATCAGGGTCGTCCAGCAAAGGTTACTGGTCAGCCGTGCCGCTGTTTCAGGCTTTGTCTTATGTATTTTGCGGCTGATCGGTAATGGCTGGGACCAGCGGCTTCGGCCCAGCGCCCGGGGGACCAATCATTGTTGGCGCCCTTCATCGGGCTGCCATACAGATCAGCATTGCTGTGGTTGGTGATAAAGGCGGACAGCCGTGCATGATTGTCAGACAGAAGCTTGCGGATCTCAGTCCAGCTTAATCCGGACTGAGAACTGCGCAGATAGGCATTGTAGGCCTTCAACTGGTTCCATTTGTATCCAGGTGCGGGGAAGAACACTTCCTTGCCCGCCTGACCATCCTCATACCAGCCCAGAAACAGATCGATCCAATGAGCGCGATGACCGACCAAATCCTTGATCGAGGTGTCTTCATCATCCTTCATTGTTGCCTGGGCATCGGACAGGTCTGCAATCAGTGCTTCGAGTTTGCCATACTCCTTGTGAGTCACGGTCGAGAGGTCGTCTCTGGTCTCTGCCGCCATGTGTCATCTCCCAAAGCATGCAAAAGGCAGAATTGGCCTTTTGAAGAGCATTGCGACTTCGAACCGATATCACATTGACCAGGATCAAAACCGCGGAGATCAGTTCTGCTCGTCACTTCGGAATTCATCGTGTTGCGACAGATTCCGCGATGTCGCGGGTTGCCCCTGACACCCGGATTGAGCTGCCGGGTTCATCGGTGAGTTGCGCTTCTATGAGCGATTTTTCGCCCATGTCTTCACCTTGGGTGATCTGTATCCGGTTTCGGTGCGGCCAATCGAGATCACGCAGATAGCCGGAGAAGGCCGCAGCGGCAGCTCCGGTCGCAGGATCTTCCAGAACTCCGCCGGAAGCGAAGGCGTTTCGGACGTCAAATTCAGTGGGGCTGCGAACATGAATCAGCATGATGGTGACAAGACCGTATTCGCGCATCAGGGCGCGGCCTGCGTCGAGATCATAGCTCATGGCGGCGAGGTCACCACGTTCCTTGAGCGCAAGCACCAGGTGATCGGCGCCTGCATGAATTTCGGCTGGTGGCAGAACCGGATCAAGTTGCTGCTTGTCGTAGCCAAACAAGGTAAGGGCCTTATCAACCAGTTCCACACGGGCAGCAGCACTGCGTGTGGGCGGGGATTGGAGAGCGGCCGTGTATCCATCCACGGAGGCGGCAGCTTCGACGGTGATTTCCGCGTTGTTGAGTTGCAACGCAAATTGTCCATCGCCGGAGTGTTGGGCAAGGGCAGCGCCCAGTGCGATGGTCGCATGACCGCAGAACGGGACTTCCGATTCCGGCGAGAAATAGCGAACCCGCCACTGGTCTGGCTTTCCATTGGGTATTGCGAATGCGGTCTCGGAGTATCCGACCTCAGCCGCGATCCGGCGCATCTCGGCTTCATCCGGGAAGCGCTCGGCGATCACGATTCCGGCGGGATTTCCACCTTCACCGGCATCTGAAAAAGCGGCAATTCGTTGAACAGTCATTTGGGGTCCCTTTCAATTCGGATGTGGTCTTCAGGATAGGGAATTTGTGGAGTTCTGACTTTGAGTTATATTAGGCAGTAGGGATATTTTGCATAAAATTCGAAACTTAATTGGGGTACTAGGCTTGAAAATGAATATTGATGAGAAAGATCGCCTGATTATAAAACTGTTGAGTGACAATGCCCGGATGCCGGTAAGTGATCTTGCCAGACAGGTTGGTCTGTCAGGTCCATCAACCAGCGAGCGAATCCGCCGGCTGGAGAACAACGGAATCATATCCCACTTCACTGTGGAACTCGATCTTGCAGCGCTGGGTTATCCGCTGCAGGCTATAGTCAGGATCAAGCCGCGACCCGGCAATATGCACATTGTCGAAGAGATGATCCTCAACGAGCCGGGCTTTCTCGATTGCGACAAGGTCACGGGCGATGACTGCTTCGTGACAAGACTGGCGCTGCGCTCGATTGCTGATCTTGATCCGATCCTGCTGCCGTTTCATGAAAAGGCCGAAACCAACACGGCGATTATCAAGTCTTCACCGTTGCGGGCCAGGGTTCCAGTTTGACCAGCGCATGAAAAACCCGGCCCGACATAATGCCGGACCGGGTTGTGGAGAGCGGACCTTACGGCCAGATGTTTCAGCCGGCGTAGGCAGCCAGGATTGCATCACCCATTGCAGTGGTCGTGATCTGCTGGCAGCCATCCGACATGATGTCGCCGGTGCGCAGACCCTTGTCGAGCACTGTGGCGATCGCAGCTTCGAGACGGTCAGCCTCGGCCACCATGTTGAAGGAATAGCGCAGGCACATGGCGAATGATGCGATCATGGCGATCGGGTTGGCAATGCCCTGGCCGGCAATGTCGGGAGCTGAGCCGTGCACCGGTTCATAGAGCGCCTTGCGTTTGCCGGTCTTGGCATCGGGTGCGCCGAGTGAGGCTGACGGCAACATGCCGAGCGAACCGGTGAGCATCGCTGCGATATCCGACAGCATGTCGCCGAACAGATTGTCGGTGACGATGACATCGAACTGTTTGGGCCAGCGCACCAGCTGCATACCACCAGCATCGGCCAGCATGTGGCTCAGTTTGACGTCGGGGAACCGCGCCTTGTGGGTGGCCGTGACGACTTCGTTCCACAACACGCCGGATTTCATGACGTTGCGTTTTTCCATTGAGCAGACTTCATTCTTGCGGGTGCGTGCGAGCTCGAATGCGACGGCCGAAATGCGCTCGATCTCGTAGGTGTCATAGACCTGCGTATCGATGCCGCGCTTCTGGCCATTGCCAAGGTCGATGATTTCCTTGGGTTCGCCGAAATAGACGCCGCCGGTGAGTTCGCGCACGATCAGGATGTCGAGACCTTCAATCACGTCCTGCTTCAGCGATGATGAGTTCGCCAGCGCCGGATAGCAGATTGCCGGGCGAAGATTGGCGAAAAGCTCCATGTCCTTGCGCAAACGCAGCAAGCCGGCTTCCGGCCGGACCTCATAGGGAACGGCATCCCATTTTGGTCCGCCAACAGCGCCGAACAGCACGGCATCGGCGGCCATCGCCTTGTCCATATCCGCGTCTGAAATCGCCTGCCCACAGGCGTCAAAGGCGCAGCCGCCGACAAGACCCTCATCGGTCGCGAAGTCCGCGGCTTCCTTTTCATTCATAAAGGAGATGATCTTGCGGACTTCAGCCATGGCCTCAGGGCCAATGCCATCACCTGGAAGAAGAAAGAGAGTGCGTGTTGCCATTTTAAAATCCCCGGACCAAAATCAAACAGATGAAGCGTCATTAAACACCCTTAGGAGGGTTTTCAACTGTCTGGCTTGTTAACCTGCTTTTTGGCCCTGCTGCGCAACATGGTTCAGCTTGTCGTTTTGGTCGTCGCGGCAACGTTCCCGGTCTTCGCCGAGCCTCTCTTCGGGCTTCCGCTTGTCTGTCCGCAGGGCTCTATCTGTCCGATCCAGCAATTTGTCGATCTTGATCCGAGCCTAGGCGTGCAAGATCCCTGGTGCGGAACAAAGACCTATGATGGCCACAAGGGAACGGATTTCCGGGTCCTGTCCATGCCGGATGCGGCTGACGGCGTTGAGGTTGTCGCCATGGCGGACGGGATGGTCAAAGCTGTCCGCGACGGGATGACCGATCAGCTGGTGTCGACTGACGAGGACCGGAAGGCTGTCAGTTCACGCGAATGCGGCAATGGCCTGATCCTTGATCATGGCAGCGGATTTGAAACCCAGTATTGTCATATGCGACGGGGTTCGCTGCAGCTGTCGAAAGGTGCGAAGGTGCGCAAGGGTGACGTTCTCGGGTTTGTCGGGGCGTCCGGGCTGGCTCAATTTCCGCATGTTCATGTGACGTTGCGCCGCAACGGCAAGGTGACTGACCCATTTACCGGGCTGGAAGCCGGTCAGGCCTGCGCAGTTTACGATTTAGCGGAGAACTCCAAAGGTTGGCTGGACGCGAAAGCAATGGCTGCTTTCGCCAGGCCTGATCTGCCGACGGTGTTGTCAGCCGGGTTTACGGATCGGCCGCTCAGTGACAAGCAACTGGTGCGCGCGGGTGTTCCAACGCCGCCGGGCAAGCGGTCACAGGCTCTGGTCGGTTATATCTGGGCAATAAACCTCGCGAAGGGAGACAGGTTCGCACTTCGGATCGAAAAAGACGGGAAAGTGTTCAGCGAGCAAACCACCGAGCCGCTGGATCGTTCAAAGGCAGTCTATGTCGCCTATTCTGGCAAGAAGGGAACCCCGACGTCGGGACATTACCGGCTGGAAGTGGCTATCCTCAGGGACGGCGAGATGATTGCTTCCGAGACCAAGCAGCTGGATCTCGACTAGAGACCCAGGCCTAGATTTTCCGCACCGCGATCACCGCATTGGTGCCGCCGAAGGCAAATGCATTGGAGATGGCAATGTCGACCTTCTTTTCGCGCGCCACGTTAGGCGTGACGTCGAGATCGCAAAGCGGATCAGGGGTTGTGTAGTTGATCGTCGGTGGGATCACGCCTTCGCGGACCGCATTGACGCAGGCAATAAGCTCGATAGCGCTTGATGCGCCAAGGCAATGGCCGTGCATGGATTTGGTCGAGGAGACCGAAACCGTATCAGCAGCAGAACCGAATACTTCGCGGATGACCCTTGTTTCGGTTAGGTCATTGGTCTGTGTGGCAGTGCCGTGAGCGTTGATGTAATCGACCTGGTCAGCTGAAATGCCGGCGTCAGCGAGGCAATTTCGAACTGCAGCTGTAGGCCCCTCGACCGTCGGATTGACGATGTCGGAGGCATCTCCGGACATGCCGACACCAATGATTTCGGCCAGAATGTTGGCGCCGCGCGCCTTGGCATGTTCATAGGATTCAAGAACCGCGATTGCTGCGCCATCGCCCAGCACCAATCCGTCGCGATCAGCCGAGAATGGCCGGCAGACCGTGCGGGCAAGAACGCGAAGCGATTCCCAGGCCTTGAGCGGACCATAGACCAGGGCCAACTCTGCTCCGCCAGCCAGCATCACGTCGGCGCGGCCAAGACGAATCTGGTCGATGGCTGAAATAAAGGCGTGATTTCCTGATGCGCAGGCCGAGGTCACGCCAAATACCGGACCTTTCAGCCCCATGGCGATGGAGACGTGGCCCGATGGTCCGCTCGGCATCACCCGCGGAACGGTGAAGATGTGCGCGCGTTTCTTCTTTTCCAGAAAAATGTCGACATAGCTCTGGTCAACCGCATCGGTCCCGAAGATCCCGACGCCAACAACTGCGCCGGATCGTTGCGGATTGAACTCACCCGGTTCGAGGCCGGCCTGTTTCATGGCCTGGCGCGCGGCAATCACTGAAATTCGGCTGATTCCGCTCATGGTCAGGCTTTGACGTTTGTCGATCTCGTCATTTTCCGGGTAACCAATGATGCCGCAGCCAATCTTGACCTTCAGATCACGGGTGTCCATCTCCAGAGGACGGCATCCGTCGCGGCCTTCTTTCATACTGGTCCAGATAGTGTCGGAATCGCCGCCCAGTGAGCAAATGCCGCCCATTCCAGTGATGACGACGCGCCGCTGGTCCATAATCAGGTCTTAGCCGCGACGAGTTTTTTGACCATGTCGACGATATCACCGACTGTTTTGAGCGATTCCCAGGCTTCGGCAGTATTCAGGTCAATCTCGATATCGTGCAAATCTTCGATATCCATCACAATCTCGGTCAAGACGAGTGAATCGATTTCAAGTTCCGCCAGCTCGGTCTCGCGGGTGATCTTGCCAGCTTCGATTTCGCCAGCTGATGCAATCAAGGCAATGATCGAGGTTTCGATATCCGTGGACATAGGTGTTTCCTTCAACTCACGTCTAAACGCATTATAGCCAAATCGTTCTGGCTACAGGTTGCTTGTGCACCGAACCTAGAGCCAAGGGTGGGTGTCAGCTGCCTTGGCCTCGTAAGTATCGATGGCGGTCGCTTTCTCGAGAGTCAATCCTATGTCGTCCAGACCATTGAGCAGGCAGTGCTTCTTGAAAGCATCGATATCGAATTTAATCACGCCGCCATCAGGTCCGCGGATCTCCTGTTCTTCGAGATCAACCGATACGGTGGCATTGGCGCCGCGGCGAGCATCGTCCATCAGCTTGTCAAGGTCTTCCTGACTGACAACGATCGGCAAAATGCCATTCTTGAAGCAGTTGTTGTAGAAAATGTCGGCAAAGCTGGTTGAGATGACGCAGCGTATGCCAAAATCGAGAAGCGCCCAGGGCGCGTGTTCGCGCGAGGAGCCACAGCCGAAATTGTCACCGGCGACCAGGATGGTGGCGTTGCGCCAAGCCGGCTGATTGAGCACAAATTCAGTGTTTTCCGAACCGTCCTCATTGTAGCGGGCTTCGGCGAACAAGCCCTTGCCAAGACCGGTACGCTTGATGGTCTTGAGATAATCCTTGGGGATGATCATGTCGGTGTCAACGTTGACGACCGGAAGGGGGGCGGCGACGCCGGTGAGGTGAGAGAATTTTTCCATGGCTTGATGGTCCTGTCTGTCTGTGCCGCAGCATTTAACAAACATGGAGCCGAAAAAGAAGAGGCTGACTGCTACTTCGCTACAAGAAGGCGATTCAGCCGCATTAAATTTTAGAGTTACATATCAATGATGGTGCCGCGGCCATCGTCCCAAACCCTGAATTCAGACTTGGATCCGTCACGATTTTTGGTCGTGGGAGCCTTTGCCATGGCTGGCTGAAACCGTCCGGTCAACCGAGCCACAGCGATTGCGCTGGTGGCCAAGACGCCAAGAACGAGTGCCAGTGCCACGCCTGCGAAGGCTGCAAACACCAGACCCAGGCCGGCGAAGACTGCGAGAATATTTCTCATAACAACGTTCCTTTGTTTCATGGTTGTTATGTGGTGATCGCAAGTGCGTCGTTCAATAGCCGTCTTGTTTGGCCAGCTCTGCCGCTCTCGCAAGTCTGCATATCTGTTGCGGCATGAATGGAATCCCTTGCAAGGGTGCGCCGCCCAAGGCCATAAAAGCAGCATGGAACATTCTCACCCCTACCGGGCCGTTCGGCCGCGCCGCTCCGTGCTTTATTTGCCGGCAACCAATTCCCGCGCCCTCGACAAGCTTCCGGGCCTCTCATGCGACAGCGTCGTTTTCGACCTTGAAGATTCTGTTGTACCGGAAGCCAAAGAGGAGGCGCGTGAAAGCTTGCGCGGTTTTTTCTCGGATGGTCGGGCGGCTGCGTTGCCCGCCGGGATGGAGAGAGTCATCCGTATCAATTCCCTGTCGTCGCCATGGGGTGGTGAGGATTTGCTGGCAGCGCGGGGCTGCAAGCCGGATGCCATCCTGATCCCCAAGGTGGAGGCGCCCGAGGACATCGTGGCGGTGGAAGATGCTCTTGAGCAAACCGACGCGTCGCCCGGTTTGCGGCTTTGGGCGATGATTGAAACGCCGCGCGGGGTGATGAATGCCGGCCAGATCGCACGAATGGCGCGTAGCGATGGCGCGCGGCTTGATTGCTTTATCACCGGAACGAATGACCTGATCAAGGAAACCGGTGTGGCTGCCTTGCCCGGTCGTCCGTGGCTGTCGCCCTGGCTGATGCAGATTGTTCTTGCGGCGCGCGCCTATGGGCTGGATGTGCTCGATGGCGTCTTCAATGATTTCAAGGATGAGGCGGGCCTGATGTATGAATGCGCCGACGGGCAGGCGATGGGATTTGACGGCAAGACGCTGATCCATCCGGCTCAAATCGTGCCGGCAAATGCGGCGTTTGGCATTTCGGCTGCGCAGCTCGCGGAAGCCACTGAGATTACAGATGCATTTGCGATGCCTGATAACCAGGGTCGTGGCGTCATCAGTCTTGGTGGGCGGATGGTCGAGCGGCTGCATCTGGAAATGGCCGAACGGTTGATTGAAAAGGCTGCACGGATTGCGGCGCGGAATGAGGGAGACCAGAGGACATGAAGCTTTATCGTTTTCTCACCGGGCCCGACGAAGGCGCCGATTTTTGCCACAAGGTCAGTCTGGCCCTGTCCAAGGGCTGGCAATTGCATGGCTCGCCTTCCCTCTCCTTCAATGCGGCGACGGGCGTGATGTATTGCGGTCAGGCGGTGACCAAGGATGTTGGAGAGAAGGATTATGATCCCGGCATGAAGCTTGGAGAACAGTAATCTTGACGGATTTTTTAACACGGACGGCTTCGGCGGAACTGGTCACCCTGCGGCTCGACCTACACCGCAGGCCAGAGTTGTCGGGCGAAGAGAGGGAAACCGCCGCCCGGATCGTAGCCGAGCTTGAACGCTGCCGCCCTGACGAGATCCTCAAGGGCCTTGGCACTCACGGGGTGGCGGCAGTCTATGATAGTGGCGTCGAAGGACCCACCGTGCTTTTCCGTTGCGAACTCGATGGACTGCCGATCACCGAAATCTCCACTTTCGGGTGGCGCTCCGAAATCGATGGCAAGGGGCATCTGTGCGGGCATGACGGGCATATGGCGATTATGTGCGGGCTTGCGGCGCAGCTGGCCGGGAACAGGCCGGCCCGCGGTCGGGTGGTGCTGTTGTTTCAACCTGCCGAGGAAACCGGGGCGGGGGCTGCGGATGTTATCGCCGACCCGCGGTTCGAACGGATTCGTCCGGATTTCGCCTTTGCTCTTCACAATCTGCCGGGTCTGCCGCTGGGATCTGTGGGTGTCCGGTCCGGTCCGTTCACCTTCGCATCCGAGGGATTGGCCATCAGGCTCACTGGCCGCACGTCTCACGCGGCTCAGCCCGAGGCGGGGCAAAGTCCTGCGGTTGTGATGTGCAGGCTCATGGAGGCGCTTCCTGCGCTGCCTGAAACGCTGGGCCACACGCCGGGCCACTCGTTGGTCACGCTTTCACATGCGCGGCTCGGTGAGGCAGCCTTCGGGATAGCCCCGGGCGAAGCCGACATCTGGGTAACCGTCCGTGCCATTGATGACAGATTGCAGGCCGATCTGATGGGCGAAGCCGAGAAGCTTGCGCGACGGCTGGCGGAGGTTGGCGTTTTGGGTGTGGATTTCGGCCATCACGAGAATTTTGCTGCCGGGCACAATGATGAGGAGGCAGTGGCAAGAATCGAAGCCGCAGCGACGGCACTTGGGGCGGGGCGGGTCGAGGTCGGCGATCCCTTCCGCTGGTCTGAGGATTTTGGCCGTTTCGGCAGCGTGGCAAAAACCGGCCTGTTCGTGCTTGGATCGGGTGTGGACCATCCGCGACTGCACAATCCCGATTTTGACTTTCCTGACGAGCTGATCGGGCCGGGAATTGCGATGTTCGAGTACATAATGCGGGATATCTGCGGAGAGCAGGCCTCGGACTGACAGCGCATGGACTCAGGGTTGCGACCGCTGGTCCAATTTGCATCTGATGTCTGGTTTCAAGGTTCGGAAGAGGTGACGCGCGGACTGGCGAATTATTCCACCCCAGCTTCGATGCGTTCCATATCGTCGTCAGACAGGCCAAAATGGTGACCGATCTCGTGGATCAGGACATGGCTTATTATGTCGCCCAGGGTCTCGTCATTTTCGGCCCAGTAGTCGAGGATCGGGCGGCGATACAATATGACCTTGTTGGCAAGTTCGCCGGTTTCAATTGCGAAACGCTGGGTCAGACCACGACCTTCGAACAGGCCGAGAAGATCGAAGGGCGTTTCCAGCCCCATGTCCTCGAAGATTTCCTCATCGGGGAAATCGGCGATTACGATTGCGACGTTACCGGTATGGGCGCGGAAGCTGTCGGGTAACTTGGCGTAGGCATCTATGGCGAGCGATTCGACTTCAGCCAGAGACGGCGCATGCCGGTCCTGCCAATCGCCTGTCTGATCAATACGCGCCATCAAAATTCCCTTTATCGGCCTTGTCCTGGCCCTGCCATGAGTGTGCATATAGGCGAAACACCGGGCATTTTCGAGGGCAGGATTTTGTGGGGCAGGTATTACCTCCGAGGGATATAGCGATCCGACAGGCCTCTGATGATCTCGATCAGCACCGCGGTAAAAACCCCGAAGGCCAGAAGTCCGTTGACCGCGACAAAGCCGGATAGAATACGCCAGCTGTGTTTAACCACCACGTCACCGTAACCGACCGTGCTGAAGGACACCATCGAGAAATAGACCGCTTCTTCCAAGGTGGGAAAGGCGCCGAGAAGGTGGAACAGAATCGCCCAGAGCCAGACGCAGACCGTATTGGCGAGCAGTATCAGCACGACCGCGCTTGAGAGTATCAGGAAGAATTGCCAAATCCCGGGACGGTGATCGGAATAATTGGCTTCGGCCTTGCGGACCAGACGAAGGGCGACGAGCACGAAGGCAATCATCACGGCGGTGGAGGCCAGAATGGTCAGCGTGCCGATGATCAGTTCAGTTATCATGGAGTGCGTGCTCAGTTTTTCGGAAGAGAATGAGTGTGACAGGCGTGGATCCGGTGAGTTGATTCTACGCCCTATAATGGAACACGGCGTCTAGTTTCCGGGGAAAATAAGTCTGCCGCCGGACTTAAGTTCATTTTCTGCAATTTCCTTACCTTGCGCGTTGACGCTGATCAATTTGGCGGCGGGAGCTGATTTACCGGGTCAGCGCGACGATTTCCTTGTTCGCCCTGGCAATCCGGTCGGCCATCAACTGGATGATGTAGGTATGAAACAGCCCGCATTCGTCCGAATGTTCTACCTTAAGCCGTTCAAAGGCACGCTTGTCCAGTTTGAGCAGGACACACTCCTCCCGCGTGATGGCAGAGGCTGATCGGGCGGCGCCTGTATAAAGCGCCATTTCCCCGACGATTGAGCCCTCGCGCATCGTCCGCACCATGACGGTTTGTCCTTGTGGCAGATCCAGCATGATCGCGACCGATCCCCTGAGAACCAGATAGAGCGCGTCGCCGGGGTCGTTTTGCTGGAAAATTGCCGTGTTGACCGGGACGTTGATCTCGCTGAATTCGCCGCGAACCACCTGTGCTGCTGCCCGGTCGCCAAGCAGGCTTGCGAGAAGCGTTTCCGCATCCAGATGTTCATGCAATCCGGCACGATCATAGTCGGCGAGGATCTCGTCGTTGCACCACCCGACGCCGTCCTCGATGTCCCTGAAGAACAACACGGTCCCGCGACCAGCGCCAATGTCACGTTTGGCGCCATCGAGGGCCCGCGCAATTGCCGGCGAGCAATCGCACAGCGCCAGGCCAATTCCATCGCGCTGGCAGATCTGCATAAGTTTGGCGAAACTGTTGACGGCGGAGGTGTCCATGGCGTCGACACGCCTGAAATCGATCACGAGAAACCGGACGGGAACAGGTGAAGGCGTGTCCAGATTGGCCTTGATCTGCTCGAGAAGGCGGCTGGCGGATCCGAAAAACAAGAATCCCTGCAATACGAACAGCCGCAGCGCTGACCCATGCTGGTCAAGATAGGCCTGATCCTGCTTCAACCGGTCGGTTTTTGTGACGTATTCCGCGCCGGTCATGCTTGCCCGGATCACGCTGAGGCGGCTGTAGCGGTGAACGAACAGAATGGTTGCCAGCGCTATTCCGATAGCCACACCTTCGAGGATGCCATATCCGGCGATTACCAACAGAATGACGACAACGACGATATAGTCCGACAACGGCAGTTTCGTTCTGGCGGTCCAGACCCACTGAATCAGCAGGCTGAGCCCGACATAGAGCAGCAGGCCACCGAGAATGAAATTCGGGACATAGGCGATCGGCGCAGGACCCACGATGATTACCCCGAGCGTTATCGCGACGTAGATCAGGATCATGATGAACCGGTCGCCGCCCAGTTTGTAGGCGAAGGCTGTGTCGGCGAGTGACTGAAAAGACAACGAACCTGTGCCCAGCGCGGCGGCGATGTTGACCGCCCCTGCGGTCTTTAGTTCGCGGTTCGGATCGAGGTCCCGGTTGATGACGATTTCAATGCCGGACACATCGAGCAGCAACATGATCACGCTGAGCATGGCGAGCACAGCAAATGCCGCTGTTTGTCCGAGAATGGCATACCAATCGACGAGCAAAAGCTGGTCGGGGGTCATGACAGGAAAGAAACTCATCCCCTTTCCGCTCAGGCTGGGGAGCCAGTGGGTCTGGGCCGCTTGTTCTATGCTGGTTCCCGTCGCCAGCAGGACGGCATAGAAGGCGGCCAATGAGAGAACCAGAAAACCGGGTGTGAAAAGCCAATGGGTGATGCGGTTTTCGAGCGCAAGCATCAGAACCGCAAACAGCAATGCCGGTGTAAAAAGGACCAGCGTCTCCCGGGTCAGCAGGCTCGAGGGGTCTTGCAGATTGGCCAGCGGTCCCAATGCGACGATGACGCCGCCCAGAGCGGTGAGGTATCCAAGGCCGGCAAAAAACCCACCCAGGACCGGGTAGGGAATATAGCGCGCCAGGCCACCCAGTTTGGCCCAGCCGAGGCCGTACATCACCACTGCCGATACGATGGTAGCCACCAATATTCCCGCCACAGCCGTTGCTGCAATCGCTTCGACCGGCTGGTCTTGCATTGAGAGGGCAATCGAGGCTGCGATTGCCGCAAAGATCGGCGCCTGTCCGGCTCGGATGGATGCGATGTTGGCTTTGTACTGACTGCCTATCGGCAGCAGGATTGCGGTCACTGCGTTGCCGACAAGAAACAGGCCAATTCCAGTAGACAAGTAAGGTGACAGTGCTCCAGAAAATACCAGCGCGCCGACCGAGACTGCCCCAGTGATGTTGAGAATGGCAATGATGGCCGCTGCCGTGAGGTTGGAAAACAGGATTTTCGGCGAGGTGATCGATTGAACAAAAGCCTTCAGTCCGCTGCGGAATCCGGTTGATTGGGTGTTTTTCATTGTAATCTGGCCGGGTGCATGTGTCGGTTTCCTCGAGATGGAAGTCTTTCTGCTTTGTTTCGCGTATGGGGCTTGTGATTACCCGGGTTCAATTACAGCAGGATTTCCATTCCATCAGTCGCGCTTTCGATTTCAATATTTGCGGCTGCGGCGAGCATTTCAGGACCGAGATGGGTCAGCATCAGCCGTTTGGTTTTCAGGCGATCAAATTGAGCGGAAAGCGTTTGATAGCTTATATGCCCCTCATACGGTTGATCATGCAGGTCGTTGCAGTCGCAGATGAACAGATCGCTTTCGTCGGCCAGTGGCACCAGCACGTCAGTCCAGCCGGTGTCGCCTGAGTAGGCGATAATTTTGGACGATGTCGTGATCCTGAGTGCCGTAGAAGGTTCGGGGCCGGCATAATGACTGACAGTTTCGCTCAACAGCGCGCGCTCACCGAGTTGGACGGAACAGCCCGGGTCAACTTCCACGAGGTCAAGATTAAACGACCAGGTGTCTTTCCAACTGCCGGGATAAAGGCATTCGTGCAAGGCGCGCAACCTTTGGCCAAAACCGGGGGGGCCGGCAATGGTGAGCGGACGTTTCTCCGAGGCGACAAATTCTCTGTGCATGAGCAGAAAAGGCAGGCCGCCGAAATGATCGCCATGCAGATGAGACAGGAGAACGAGGGCGATACTGTCGGGGTCAAGGCCGGCTGCCTCAAGCGCTACCAGGCTGGTGGCGCCGAAATCGATCGTGAACCGACCGTGGCAGTCATCAATAACGAAGCAGGTGTTGAAGCGGCCGCCGGATCCGAATGCATCGCCGCAACCCACAACGCGAAGTTTGACTTGACTGTTTTGGATAGTTTCCGCCCCCGAAAGCCGATGCCATGGCATTAAATACTCTGCGCTACAGCAGATCCGCAGCGGCGATTCCGGTCAGGTTAAGCAGGCAATCGACTTCGCGGCAAGCCCGGAATGCCTGGCTTGCGATGTTGCCTCTGACAGCCTCCGATTGAGTAAAGGCCTCCGGCAAGCCCGGTCGTCATACCAAAGCAGCCAAGTTCTGCCTTAAATGCAATACTGGATCACGCAATCGCTTTTTGTGAGGCGAGGTAAAGGCTTGGGAGGTGTAACAGCTCTGGCCAAGCGGGTGAATATGGATAAGCTTGTACTGCCGCAGGGGGTGGCCGGGGAGAACATTACAGTGAAAACGATCGGGCAGTTCTTTTTAAAGAGCCCAGGCTGGCTGGCTGCGCTGGTCGTGGTGGCTCTTTTGGCGATCCGGTCAGCCTCAGCCTCAGCCTCGGCACCGCAGCGGATGCGCGAGCCTGTGTATCGATGGCGCTTGAAATGCAGCACCGTCTGACGGAACTGAATACGGAATGGCTTTCCCGAGGTTATGAACACCCGCTCAGGGCCCGCATCGGCATCAATACCGGATTTTGCAATGTCGGTAATTTCGGCTCGCCGACGCGGATGGATTACACGGTGATCGGGGCGGAAGCCAATCTCGCGGCGCGGCTTGCGAGCATCGCCGAGCCGGGCGGCATCGTGATCAGTTACGAGACCTGGGCTCACGTGCGTGATATCGTAAAGGTCCGCCGGCTGGAGCCGGCCAAGGTCAAGGGAATCTCCCGGGAGGTCGTGCCTTACGAGGTGGTGATGCCGGAAGATGAAATCTTTGCTGCTGCGGTTGTGCAGGAAAGTGGCCCGAGTCTTGAGCAGATCTGCGGCGAAGTGGCGCCAAAGAAAAAAGCTTCACGGAAACGCAAATCGCTGAAATGAATTGTTTAAGCGCGACGGAAAGGAAACGAGAACCGGCCTTTCGACCGTTCTAAAGCCAGTTTCATCATCTTTGAAATGTTGAGAAACTGGAGCGGGCGAGGCGATTCGAACGCCCGACCCCAACCTTGGCAAGGTTGTGCTCTACCCCTGAGCTACGCCCGCTCATCATCTGGCCCGTGGGTATCCGGACCGGAGTTCCGTTCCCCAAAGGGGCCGGACCGGCGCTATATGGCGCAAGCTGAAATGAATTGCAACAGGGAATTTTCAGTCATTGGCCACTATGTGACAGACGCCGTTGACCTGCGGCAGATCTGTGGCGGGTTTACCTGCCAGCGTCGCGGTGGCTTAGCTTTGAAAATGGAGGCATTGCACCTGCCTGCCGGGTTGCCTATCAAGAACCTTAATCAAGCTGAAGCGAAGCGGATAGATGCTGACCTCTCCTTAGTGCCACCTGAATGCACTTGTTCATTCCAACAAGAGTTGATCTTATGCCCAAGACTCGCAAAGACCTGTTTGACTGCCTTGATGCGCTCGGTATTGCACACCCGACCGTTGATCATGAGCCGGTGTTTACTGTCGCCGAATCCAATGTTCTGTGTGACGAAATTCCTGGCGGGCATACGAAGAACCTGTTCTTGAAGGACAAGAAGGGCGCCTTTTTTCTGGTGACGCTCGAAGAAAACGCCGAAGTGAACCTGAAGACGATCCACCCCCTGATCGGAGCGAGTGGCCGGGTTTCATTCGGAAAACCGGAAGCGTTGATGGACAAGCTTGGGGTGACGCCGGGCTCGGTCACCATTTTTTGCGCGATCAATGATCTGGACCATGACGTGACAATCGTCATTGACGCACCGCTGCTGGACAATGACATTATCAACGCGCATCCATTGAGCAATGATGCGACAACTTCGATCGGACGAGAGGATCTGAAACGCTTCCTCGCTCACACCGGTCATGAGCCGATGATCTTGAAAGTCTCGGAATAAAACACGACGTTAAGCTTAGATAATTATTAGCAGGCACGGAACCAGACCCATGAGCGACTATGACAATCCCTATGCGCCGTCTTCTGGCGGTCAGATGAGCGGCACGGTGACTTTCGGCGACAAGGCGAAATCTGCTCAAGCGCCGACCCAGGGCGCTGGTGGCGTTTCAGGAGAATTGATCTCCGACACTACGACGGCCGGTTTCGCAAACGATGTGATCGCGGCCTCGCAGGGTGTGACTGTACTGGTTGATTTCTGGGCCCCTTGGTGCGGACCCTGCAAGCAGCTTACTCCGATCATCGAGAAGGTGGTGCGCGAATCAAATGGCCGGGTCAAACTGGTCAAACTCAACATCGATGATCATCCGGAAATTCCAGGACAGATGGGCGTTCAATCCATCCCTGCGGTGGTGGCTTTTTCCGGCGGCAAGCCGGTGGATGGCTTCATGGGTGCGCTTCCCGAAAGCCAGATTCGCGATTTTGTCGAGAAAGTGGCTGGTCCTCCGGCGGCATCATCCGCCGATGAGCAGATCGCCGAAATCCTGACCCAATCGCGGGAGGCGCTTGCCGCAGGTGATGTCGAGGCTGCGGCGCGGGGCTTTGGCGCAATCCTGCAAATGGATCAGAGCCATGTTGGCGCGATAGCCGGGATGGCGGGTTGCATGCTGGCCGCAGGTGAGCTTGATCGTGCGGAAAAACTGCTGAGTGCTGTTCCTGAGGAAGAGCGCAAGGATCTGGAAGTTGCCTCGGTGTTCAAGCGGCTCGAGATGGCGCGGGAAGTTGCTGATCTTGGCGACCCGGCCGAGCTTGAAGCCCGCCTTGCCTCCAATCCGGCCGATCATGCGGCCCGGATTCAGTTTGCCAAGATCCTCAATGCGCAGGGCGACCGCGGAGGCGCGGCTGATGAGCTGTTCACAATCATGCGCAAAGACCCGAAATGGGAAGATGAAGCTGCGCGCAAGATGCTGCTCGAGTTTTTCGAAGCCTGGGGTCCGATGGATCCGGCGACCTTGTCAGCGCGGCGGCAACTCTCGTCCTTGCTGTTCTCCTGAGTGTCGGAATTGGAGCAGGGGGCTTGAGATTCAGCCGCCTTGCCCCACATTCCGGTATACAGTGATAATTGAGGCGTACAGGCATGAAGGTCGGTAATAAATCCTATCTAAGCGCAGCGGACATACCGGAACAGGTTTCGTTGTTTCCGCTGTCGGGTGCTCTGCTGCTGCCGGGCGCGCAGTTGCCGCTTAACGTTTTCGAGCCGCGCTATCTCACCATGTTTGACGAAGCGATGAGTTCTGATCGGTTGATCGGCGTCATCCAGCCGGCGCTGGCCGAAGCCGAATCCTGCAAGGGACCGGTGGAAGACCTCTGCCGTGTAGGCTGTCTGGGTCGTATTACCTCTTTTGCCGAAACCGGAGATGGCCGCTACGTGATCACGCTGGGTGGTGTCTGCCGGTTCAGAGTGAGTGAAGAGCTGGAGAGCGGGCGCAAGCCTTACCGGTCGTGCCGCATTTCACCTTTTTTGAGCGACCTCGAATCCACGGACGAAGGCGCCGTGGTCGACAGAAAAGCGCTGCTGGAAAGTTTCAAGGCCTATCTGGACGCCAATGATCTTGAAGCTGACTGGAATTCGGTTGAACGCGCCAGCACCGCAAGCCTGGTCAATTCCCTGTCGATGATGTCGCCCTATGGACCAGCTGAGAAACAGGCCCTGCTGGAAGCCGATAATTTGAAAATGCGGGCGGAGACGCTGATTGCCATCACAGAGATTGCTCTGGCGCGCGATTCAGATGATTATGAGCACGTTCTTCAATAGGCGTGTTTGGTGAGCATGAAAAAAGTAACCCAGCCCATCAAGAGCGCCCACTCAAGGGGCTCAGTCGATGTTAAAATGCTGGAGCTTCTGGTTTGTCCGTTGACCTATGGTTCCCTGACATTTGACGCGGACAAGGATGAACTGATCTCCGTCCGTGCCAATCTGGCCTATCCGGTACGTGACGGCATCCCGATCATGCTGGTTTCGGAAGCGCGTCAGCTCCTGGACGAGGAATGAATTCGCACGGGTGTCATCCGCGTCAGCCTATCTGTACGGGCTTGACTGATGGCGACCTCTGGCTCAATTATGAGTCAGCTGACCAAATTAAAGGGTAAAAATCGTGTCCAAGAAGGGCGATGAAAGGCGCGAAGCGATTGTTGCGGCAGCTGCGCGGTTGTTCTGGGTCCGAGGATTCTCTGCGACCAGTATTGCTGACATTGGCCGTGACGCAGATGTGCCGCAGGGCAATATGTTTTACTATTTCCGCACCAAGGCCGAGCTCGCTTTTGCGGTGGCGGATGTCTTTGTGGACGAAACCCAGTCCTTGATCATTGAAGCTGAGGCGGCGTCGCCAGACCCGCGAGAGCGCATCCGCTTCCTGTTGCAGCGTCTTGCTCAGTCAAACCGCAGTCGCGTCGACAATGGGTGTCCGATCAGCGCGGCGGTGAGGGATTTCCGGCATGCCGCGCCCGAAGCGTCGGCCCGCGCAGCCCAGAGTTTCGAGCTGCTTGTCAGTTTCATTGCCCGGGAGTTGCAGAAAACCGGACCCCGTCCGTCGCTGGCAATGGCCCGTGCTCGTGCCGTTGTGATCGAATGGCAGGGTGGAATTGCACTTGCCCATGCCTTTGGCGACATGACCGTGCTGGCTGAAAGCCTGCGCCGGGCTGAACAGAGTCTGCAAATCGCGCTGTGATTCAAACGTTGAGGACTACAGCGCCGCGCATCTAATTGGATGCGCAAAGGACGCTGTAGCTCTTTGAAATGATGCATGTACGTTATCGTTCAAATGGATTCATTTGAACGCGACATGCATTAGCCGACGGCCGCTCAGATTGTCTCGCCACGCAACAGCCGGGGCCCTGAAGAATCAGGAATTCCGGCGGCCTGGTTGATGAAATAGCGTTTCATGGCCGGCATTCTGTCGACCAGACCGAGGCCGAAATCCCGGATCAACCGCAACGGCGTGATGTCGTTGGAAAACATGCGGGTGAGGACATCGCTGGTGATGCCCATGCGCACCGTGTCGAAGCGCCGCCAGGTCTGGTAGCGCTCGAGCACCGTCAGGGATCCGATATCAAGGCCAAGCCTGTTAGCCTCGACAATAGTTTCCGCCAGTGCCGCAACATCGCGAAAGCCGAGATTGAGGCCCTGGCCGGCAACCGGATGAATTCCATGCGCAGCATCGCCGGCAAGCGCCAGCCGCGGCCGGACGAACTCGCGGGCGAGCGTCAGTCCAAGTGGAAAGGCGCGGCGGCCGCCTTCGATACTCAGCGTGCCGAGATGATGGCCGAAACGGCGTTCGAGTTCTGCTTCAAATACAAAATCGTCTTCGGCGATAAGCCGGTCGGCAGTCTCGGTGCGTTCGGTCCAGACCAGCGAGGACCGATTTCCAGTCAAGGGCAGGATGGCGAAGGGGCCTGACGGCATGAAATGCTCTTCGGCGCGGCCATTGTGCGGTCGTTCGTGTTTAACAGTGGTGACAATCCCGGATTGCCCGTATTCCCAGCGCTGGGTCTTGATCCCGGCCATTTCGCGCAAGGTGGATTTGACGCCATCCGCAGCGACCACAAGTTTTGCAGTGAATACCCGGCCATCAGATGTTTCAACACGGGCTTCGCGTTCGCTGATGTCGAGCCCGGATGCGGCGGCGGACTGATGGATAGGGACGCCGATCTCGGCTGCCTTTTCACGAAGGGCTGAAACCATGGCGACATTCGGGACCATGTGGGCAAACGGTTCGCCATCTTCAGTCTCGCCGCCGAAGGTCAAAAACACCGGCCGGACCGGATCAGAGGTGCGCGAATCGGTGACCACCATTTCGTTTATGGCTTGTGCTTCGGGTGCGATCGGTTGCCACACGCCAAGCGTTGTCAGCAAGCGCTTGGCACCTGTCGCGATCGCCGAAGCGCGCTGGTCCTTGCGCCAGACTTCCGGGGGCGCGGCGTCGATGACGGCAATATCGAGGGAAGGGCTCGCGAGTTTGAGTGCCACGGCGGCCGAGAGGCCGACATAACCGCCACCACACACCAGAATATCGAGGTTATGGGTCGTCATCGCATGTTTCCTTCTCAATTTTACGGCTCAGCATCTCACTGGGGACCCCGGCAATCAAGACTTTGTGCCGCTTATGGCGGCTCCGGACTTTGCAGTAGCGTCGCGACACCGTATACCGCATTGTCATCCTCCAGCCCACCTCTGCGAGAAAACCAAAATGTCGCGCACAGCCCCTACTGCCATGGAACAATTGCTTTCCAGCCTTGATATTGAACGGCTCGAGCAGGACCTGTTCCGCGGGACAAGTCCGCAGGTCGGCTGGCAGCGTGTTTTTGGCGGTCAGGTGATCGGCCAGGCGCTGGTCGCAGCCCAGCGGACAATTGCGGCTGACCGGCCGGTGCATTCACTGCATGCCTATTTCATGCGGCCGGGCGATCCCGCTGCTCCCATCATCTATGAGGTTGACCGAATCCGCGACGGCATGAGTTTTGCGACGCGTTCGGTGGTGGCGATCCAGCATGGCAAGGCGATCTTCTCGCTGTCGGCATCGTTTCAGAAGGAAGAAGCCGGGCTCGAATACCAGGACGAAATGCCGGTGGTGTCGCAGCCGGAGGATCTGCCCGGCAAGGAGCAGATGCGGGAAGCGTTTCTGAGTGGTGCACCTGACCATATCCGTACCTATTGGGAGCGCGAACGGCCGATAGAGGTGCGGCCGCTGGCGCTTGAGCACTATATCTCCGACCGCAAACTTGATGCTCAGCAAAAGGTCTGGATCCGGACCACCGGTCCGGTGCCCGATGACCGCATCATTCAGGCGGCGATCCTGGCTTACCTATCGGACATGACGCTTCTCGACACGGCCTTGTTCGCGCATGGCCGCTCGGTGTTTGACCGTGATCTGCAGGTGGCCAGTCTTGATCATGCGATGTGGTTTCACCGGCCCTCGAAACTGGATGACTGGCTGCTCTACAGCATGGATTCACCTAACACCAATGGTGGGCGTGGCTTCACGCGCGGCAGTCTGTACCAGCGCGACGGAAGGTTGATTGCCTCGGTTGCGCAAGAGGGATTGATTCGAGATCGGGCAAAAGCCTAAAATATAGGCATTTGTTAACTGACGCCTAATAATTGGCTTGTTGCGGGGCGACATGCTGCCTATCCAAATTGCAGTTTCTAATATTCCTGTATTTATTCAATGACTTATAAGATGTTTGCCAAACTGGCACGGTATTTGATTTCCTTCTATTCAGGCGGGTGATCCAGCGGTGTGTTGGGTCCTTGTCATGAGAGGCGGCATAGCCGCGGACAAAAAGGATGGGAAACCAGATGAAAATTGTGATGGCCATCATCAAGCCGTTCAAGCTGGACGAGGTGCGTGAAGCACTCACGGCTATTGGCATTCAGGGCCTGACCGTCAGCGAAGTCAAAGGCTACGGCAGACAGAAGGGGCATACAGAGATTTATCGCGGGACGGAGTACGCGGTGAGCTTTCTGCCGAAATTGAAGATCGAAATCGGCGTTGCGTCGGATGCGGTCGACAAGGCGGTTGAGGCAATCGCAACATCTGCCAAGACCGGCCAGATCGGCGACGGCAAGATTTTTGTTTACTCGATTGATCATGCCATGCGCATTCGCACCGGCGAAACCGACGCCGATGCGTTGTAAGGCAACAGGAGATACACCCATGACACTTCAGATGTCACATAAATCCCCGCTCCGGCTCGGGCTGATGGCAGCAGGCGCATTGGTCGCCTTCGCCGCACCGGCCTTTGCGCAGGAAGCAACAGAAGCCGCCGCGGCGCCGGAATATGCAACGGCTGCGGAAACCGCCTTCATCTTCAACACGCTCCTGTTCCTCATCGGCGGTTTTCTCGTCATGTGGATGGCGGCTGGCTTTGCCATGCTGGAAGCCGGTCTGGTTCGTTCCAAGAACGTTTCGATGCAGTGCCTGAAGAACATTGCACTCTACTCGATTGCCGGCCTGATGTTCTGGGTCATCGGCTATTCGCTGATGTACACCGACGTCAATGGCGGCTTTTTCGGTACGCCAATGCCTTACAGCTGGCCTGATGCAGGTGCTGCCAACGAAGGCGACTATTCGGTCGCTTCCGACTGGTTCTTCCAGATGGTGTTCTGCGCCACAACAGCATCGATCGTTTCGGGCACACTGGCCGAACGCATCAAGCTGTGGCCTTTCCTGATCTTCACCGCAATTCTGACCGGCGTTCTCTATCCGATCACCGGTTCATGGCAGTGGGGCGCAGGCTGGCTCAGTGAAGCAGGCTTCTCCGACTTCGCTGGTTCGACGCTGGTTCACTCAGTCGGTGGCTGGGCGGCTCTCGCAGGCGCCATCATCCTCGGCGCACGCCGGGGCAAATATGGTGCGGACGGCAAGGTCAACGCGATGCCTGGTTCCTCCATGGCTCTCGCGACGCTCGGTACCTTCATCCTGTGGCTCGGCTGGTTTGGTTTCAACGGCGCTTCGCAGCTGGCGCTGGGTTCGAATGGCGATGCATCCGACATTAGCCGGATCTTTGCCAACACCAATCTCGCGGCCTGTGGCGGCGTGGTTGCAGCGATGATCCTCACTCAGATCATGTACAAGAAGGTCGACGTCACCATGGCGCTCAACGGCGCACTGGCCGGCCTGGTCTCCATCACTGCTGAACCGCTGATGCCTTCGCCACTGACGGCGATTCTCATCGGCGCCGTTGGCGGTGTGATCGTGGTGTTTGCCGTACCAATGCTCGACAAGTTCAAGATCGATGATGTGGTCGGTGCCATCCCGGTTCACCTTCTGGCCGGTATCTGGGGCACACTCATTGTACCGTTCTCCAACCCGGAGATGTCCTACGGCACTCAGATTCTGGGTATTGTCTCGATCGGCGCCTTCACATTCGTGTTGTCGGGCGTGGTCTGGTTCATCCTCAAGTCGACCATCGGCATTCGTGCCACGGAAGAACAGGAAATGATGGGTATGGACATGGCGGAAGTCGGTGTCGAAGCCTATCCGGAATTCACCAAGGCCTAATCGCTTTGTAAAGAATCCCGTCGGGATGGGTATCCATCCTTGCCTTGGGGCCCGGTTTTCCGGGCCCTTTTTTGGGTCTTAACCCCGGCTTTCGGTCCGGCCAAATCGTTGCGTCGGTGGTGGCGCTCAAAACATCAGTGCTGAAAAATGCGCCACTCATCCCAACAACACTGCACAAAAAACCGACAATCTGCTGCCTGCCCATGCTGTTTGCATGCCATTTTGGCTGTTTTGCCCCCGCAATGCCGTTTGGCACGGCATTTGATAGGGAAAGGCCGAGAGGGCGATGTGGCGTGAGCCGGATTGCCTGTCACGAGCGGCGGCAAGGCTGCTGACAAAAAGGATGGGAACCCAGATGAAAATTGTGATGGCCATCATCAAGCCGTTCAAGCTGGACGAGGTGCGTGAAGCCCTCACGGCTATCGGCATTCAGGGTCTGACCGTCAGCGAAGTTAAAGGCTACGGCAGACAGAAGGGGCATACCGAGATTTATCGCGGGACCGAATACGCGGTGAGCTTTCTGCCGAAACTGAAGATCGAAATCGGCGTCGCGTCGGATGCTGTCGACAAGGCGGTTGAGGCAATCGCGACGGCGGCCAAGACCGGCCAGATCGGCGACGGCAAAATCTTTGTTTATTCGATTGACCAGGCCATGCGCATTCGCACCGGCGAAACTGACACCGATGCGTTGTAAGGCAACAGGAGACACACCCATGACACTTCAGATGTCACATAAATCCCCGCTTCGAATTGGGCTGATGGCAGCGGGCGCACTGGCTGCCTTTGCCGTTCCGGCGCTTGCTCAAGACGCGGCCGCGACCACAATGGACAAGGGCGACACCACCTTCATGCTGGTCTCGACTATTCTGGTTCTGTTGATGATCCTGCCCGGCCTGGCGCTGTTTTATGGCGGTCTGGTTCGGACCAAGAACATGCTTTCGGTGTTGATCCAATGCACCATGATCACCGCTATGGTGATGGTGATCTGGGTCCTCTACGGTTATTCCTTCGCCTTTGGCGGCTCTGAAAGCGCTTTCTGGGGCGGAACGGCCAAGATGTTCCTGGCCGGTGTTACGCCTGCCAGCGAAGCTGCCACCTTCTCCGAAGGCGTCAATATTCCAGAATACATCTTCATCGCTTTCCAGATGACCTTTGCGTGCATTACGCCTGCGTTGATTGTCGGCGCATTTGCCGAACGCATCCGGTTTTCCGCGGTCATGCTGTTTGTGGCGCTGTGGGTCACATTCGTCTACTTCCCGATCGCCCACATGGTTTGGGATGCCAACGGCCTGTTGTTCAAAATGGGCGCGCTTGATTTCGCAGGTGGAACCGTCGTGCATATCAATGCCGGCATCGCCGGTCTGATTGGCGCGATCATGGTTGGCAAGCGGACCGGGTTCGGGCGTGACATGATGGCGCCGCACTCGATGACGCTGACCATGGTCGGCGCGGCGCTGTTGTGGTTTGGCTGGTTCGGTTTCAACGCCGGCTCCAATCTTGAAGCCAATGGCGGCGCTGCACTGGCGATGATCAACACGTTTACCGCAACCGCTGGAGCAATTCTGGCCTGGACGGTGATCGAAACCCTGCATCGCGGCAAGGCGTCGCTGCTCGGCGCGGTTTCGGGCATGATTGCCGGTCTTGTCGCCGTCACTCCGGCTGCGGGCTTCTCAGGCCCGGTTGGCGCCATTGCACTGGGTGCGGTCGCTTCGGCGGTCTGCTACTACTTCGTCGCGGTGGTGAAGAACAAGTTCGGCTATGACGACACGGCTGACGTGTTCGGCATCCATGGCGTTGGCGGCATTGTCGGCGCACTGGGTACGGCGGTGGTCAACATGCCGGGCCTTGGTGGCGCGGGTGGTGAAGACTATGCCGTAGGTTCGCAGTTTGTCATTCAGGCCTCAGCCGTCGGGATCACCATCGCCTGGTGCGCTATCATCTCGTTCATTCTCTACAAGATCGTTGATATGACCCTTGGCCTTCGCGTCAGCGTCGAAGACGAGCGCCAGGGCCTTGATCTGGCCTCGCATGGCGAAGCGGCTTACCACGGCTGATCAAGCCTCAGTACAATTCAAAACAAGCGCGGCCCGGTATTTCGGGCCGCGTTTTGCGTTTGAGGCGGGCATTGCCGGTACTCAAGTGCTGGATGGTTAATGCGACATTAACCCGGCACCGGTTAGATTTCCCGGAGATGGGTTCGCAAGAGCCCAAAACCCGATTCGGACATTGTATGCTCATGCAGTCAGGCTCTTCTTCGCTTTCGTCAGGCGCTCCTTCCCACAACACCCTGCTGGGTGAACTGGTGCGGCGGCAGATCAGGTTTGTCGTTGGTCTGGTCATTCTTGCCGGTCTGGCGCTTGCCATCGCCGCCCTTGCCACCTGGAATGTCGCGGATCCAAGTTTCTCCAACGCCAATGGCACCGTTCCGCACAATGCCCTGGGATTCAGCGGCGCAGCGTTTGCGGATCTGGTCATGCAGTTCTTCGGCCTTGCGGGCGTCATCGGTCTTCTGCCGGCTCTGTTCTGGGCGATTGGTCTGCTGCGCAATCGTCCTGTCGACCGGATTTCTCGTCGCGGTGCTGCCTGGTTTGGCGGCGCCTGGCTGACCGCAGCCCTGTTTGGCCTGATGCCTCGCTCGGAAAGCTGGCCGTTGCCCAACGGACTTGGCGGCGTGCTGGGCGATATGGCGCTGAAGATTCCGTCGATATTCACTGCCGGATTTCCCTCTGGCCTGGTTGCTGTCATTCTCGGGTTGCTGCTTGCTCCTCCGGCTTTCTGGCTGATGGCTTTTGGTGCCGGCCTGATTGGCCGCGCTGCTGCTGGCGCTGACAGCGCAGCTTCGGTTACGGAAGTGGAAGATGACGAGGATGATGCGTCGAGTGGTTCACTGGTGCTTGGCGCGATCACGCATGCCTGGTTCACCACGCGTGGCCGTTTCAGACGTCTGATGGGCCTTGCCGGCATGCGAAAGTCGCGCGTCTTGCCGGATTCTCCGCTGGACCTTAACGGCGGATATGAGCAACTCTCAGAGAATTTTCATGACGACCACCGACGTGTGAGCGGCGAGCGGATTGAACCCGGCTTTGCGCAGTCATCTCGTGCGCAAACGGTGCCGGTTGATGACGCGCCGCCATTCGATCTTGATGACGACCCGCTTCCGGAAGGTGTCCTTTCCGGTGACCTTGATGATGATGATGACCCTGCAGCGGATTGGCGTCCGCAGGCGGCGCCAACATCGAGCCCGACCAGCGTTGCGGCAGGACCGCGGATATCCGCGCCGGCCGAGCGACCCAAGCCCGGCGCCCGCGTGCAGCGTGATGCGCAAGGGTCGATGCTCGAAGATTATGGCTTCTCTCTGCCATCGGTGCATCTGCTGAATGAAGCCCCCCATGTGGTCAAGGATAGCTCGCTGTCGCCGCAAGAGCTTGAACAGAATGCACGCATGCTGGAAGGCGTGCTGGAAGATTTCGGCGTCAAGGGCGAGATCATACATGTCCGTCCCGGTCCTGTGGTGACGCTGTATGAACTTGAACCCGCACCGGGTATCAAATCCTCGCGTGTGATCGGCCTCGCCGATGACATCGCGCGCTCGATGAGCGCAATCGCGGCGCGTGTCGCGGTGGTTCCCGGACGCAATGCCATCGGCATTGAATTGCCGAACCAGAAGCGGGAAACGGTTTACCTGCGTGAATTGATTGCCAGCCGTGATTTCGAAACCTCCAAGGCCAAGCTTGGTCTTGCGCTCGGCAAGACCATCGGCGGGGAGCCGGTAATCGTCGATCTGGCCAAGATGCCGCATGTGCTGGTTGCCGGCACCACCGGTTCGGGCAAGTCGGTGGCCATCAATACGATGATCCTGTCGATCCTTTACAGGATGGACCCGTCAAAGTGCCGGCTGATCATGATTGATCCGAAAATGCTCGAGCTATCGGTCTACGACGGCATTCCACACTTGCTCACACCGGTGGTGACGGACCCGAAAAAGGCTGTCGTGGCGCTCAAGTGGACTGTCCGCGAGATGGAACAGCGCTACAAGAACATGTCGAAAATCGGCGTGCGTAATATCGACGGTTTCAACTCCCGGGTTGAACAGGCCAAAGCCTCAGGTGAACCGATCACCCGCACCGTTCAGACCGGATTTGACCGCCATACCGGTGAGGCGGTTTACGAGACCGAGGAGTTCGATCTTACGCCGCTGCCCTATATCGTCGTGCTGATCGACGAAATGGCCGACCTGATGATGGTGGCCGGCAAGGATATCGAGGGCGCAGTGCAGCGTCTGGCGCAAATGGCGCGTGCTGCCGGCATCCATGTGATCATGGCAACCCAGCGGCCGTCGGTTGACGTTATCACCGGCACGATCAAGGCCAACTTCCCGACGCGCATCTCCTTCCAGGTCACCTCGAAGATCGATTCGCGCACCATTCTGGGTGAACAGGGTGCCGAGCAGCTGCTGGGTATGGGCGATATGCTCTACATGGCAGGCGGCGGCCGGATCCAGCGTGTTCACGGACCCTTTGTCTCGGACACGGAAGTCGAGGACGTCGTCTCGTTTCTCAAGACGCAAGGTGTTCCCGAATATCTTGATTCGATTACCGAGGACGATGAAGAGGCCGAAGGCGGCGGCGGTGGTCCGGCCGGGACCTCTAACCTCGCCGAATCAGATGATCCTTATGACCAGGCCGTAGCCATTGTGCTGCGTGATGGCAAAGCATCGACCTCCTATATCCAGCGCCGGCTTGGCATTGGTTACAATCGCGCGGCCTCTCTGATCGAACGGATGGAGAATGAAGGCGTGATCAGTGCTGCCAACCATGCGGGCAAGCGTGAAATTCTTGTGCCGACCGAAGCCGAGATTGAGGGACGAGATTAAAGCCTGCCGTCATGCGCGCACGTCATACTGGCGCCGCAGTCTTGAGGGACACAGGCTCAAACGAAACGGAGACAGAAATGTCGAAGCAGACCATTTCCACAATGATCGAACGGCACAACCCGGCTCGCCGTGCCCTGCTGGGTGGTGGGTTGGGTCTGGGATTGTCGCTGATTGCGGCGGCCACCGGACTTTTAGCTTTCCCTGGCAGCGCGCGCTCGGAAGACACGGCGCAAAAAGTGGCTGATCATTTTTCCTCGGTCAAAACCATGACCGGTGAATTCATTCAGTTTGGCCCCAATGGTGAACAAACCGGCGGCAAATTCTTCATCGACCGTCCTGGCAAACTGCGCTTCAACTATGAGGCTCCTTCCGCGGTCCGGGTGATCGCTGATGGCAAGGCGGTGGTGATCGGCAACCGTAAACTCAGGACCTGGGATCTCTACCCGCTCGACAAGACGCCGCTGAAGCTGCTTCTGTCGGAGCGGATTGACCTGTCGTCTGAAACGGTCCGGTCGGTTACGGAAGATCCGGATCTGACCACGATTGTTCTGGGCAACAAGTCGATCTTTGGTGATTCGACCATCAGCCTGATGTTCGACCCGAAAACCTTCGAGTTGAGGCAGTGGACCATCCGCGATGCTCAGGGCAAGGACACCTCGGTGATGATTTTCAATGTTCAGACCGGGGTCAAATTCGCCAATAATGTCTTCAAGGTTCCCTATGATCAGGTGCACAAGCGGCAGCGCGGCGGTGGCTGAGCCAGCACTGTAATGTTTTGAAGCAATGCATGCACGTTATCGCTCAAGTGAATCCATTTGAACGCGACGTGCATTGGGCTGTTCATCACAAGATTGTGGATGAATGCTGAAATGCGCCAAGTCCTGCGGATCGGCTTGCCCTTGCCTGGCTAATCCGCCACATACAGGCATGCTCCTATCCAAGAAGGCTATCTGATTTGGCGTTTTCCGTTACGACCTGGAATATAAACTCCGTGCGGCTGCGGATGCCGTTGGTTCAGCACTTTCTCGAGACCGAGCAGCCGGACGTTCTTTGTCTTCAGGAAACCAAGTGTCCCAATGACGCATTCCCAAGCTCGGCGTTCCGTAAGCTTGGCTATGAGCACATCGCGATCCACGGCCAGAAGGGATACCACGGTGTTGCCATCATCTCACGGCTGCCGCTGTCGGATGATCGCCGACAAACCTATTGCGACATTGATCACACCCGTAACATTTCGGCCATTGTGGAAGCGCCGGGCTCCCGGCGGATTCGAATCCACAATTTCTATGTACCGGCGGGCGGCGATGAACCGAACCGCGAAATCAACGAGAAATTCGCGCACAAGCTCGACTTTATCGAAGAGATGAAGAGCCTTCATGCCGATGCGGACCAGGCTGATGGGATCTCATCGATCCTCGTCGGAGACCTTAATATCGCGCCGCTTGAAACCGATGTCTGGTCGCACAAACAATTGTTGAAAGTGGTCAGCCACACACCGGTCGAGACCGAAAACCTTGTGGCGATGCAGAAAGCCGGAGCCTGGGTCGACTTGATCCGGACCCATATTCCGCCGGAAGAAAAGATCTTCACCTGGTGGAGCTATCGGGCCAAGGACTGGGAGGCCGCAGACAGGGGCCGACGGCTTGACCATATCTGGTCTTCGGCCGACCTGCAGCCTGCCTTGTCACGTATCGATGTGTTGCGCGAAGCGCGGGGCTGGGAACGGCCGTCGGATCATGTGCCTGTGACAGCACATTTCGATTTCTAAGCAGGCTCAGCCGCTGAAACGTCCGGCTATTTTGCCAAGATCAGCGTTGAGTGCCGTCAGATTGTCATCTATGCGCTGGCGAACGAGACCGGCAATGTCAGGGTATTCTTCCAGCATACGGCGGAACAGAGGCCGGTTGATGCGGATGATTTCGGCATTGTCCGGCGCAATTGCCGTCATCGACCGGTTGACTGCCGTGACCATCGCCAGTTCGCCCAGCAAGGCGCCGGTTTCTGCAAAGCCAAGCTGGATGGTCTGACCATCCTTGCCGCTACGGGACAATTCAAAACGGCCGCCAGCGACCACGAAAGCGCAATCGGCGGGGGTGCCTTCCCGAAACAGCATCTGCCCTGCCTGCAATTTGCGCCGCTCGGCACCGAATGCGATCAGCCGCAGTTTGTCCTCACTGATGTCGCTAAACAGCGCAACGGTCGAAAGAAGGGCAATGTCGTCATTCAGCGCCACGGGCGCACTCCTTGAAGTCGGAAGTCAGTGCATTTGCTCTGCCCCTAGGGGATGAGCTTGTAGCCACCGCTTTCGGTGACCAGAATTTCGGCGTTTGACGGATCGGCCTCGATTTTCTGGCGCAGGCGATAGACGTGGGTTTCAAGCGTATGGGTGGTGACGCCGGAATTATAGCCCCAGACTTCTTCCAGTAGGACATCGCGGGTGACAACTTTCTGGTCAGCCCGGTAGAGGTACCGGATGATAGCGGCTTCTTTTTCCGTCAACCGGATTTTGCCGCCCTTGTCATCAAGCAGCAATTTCTGGCTCGGCTTGAAGGTGTAGGGACCCACTGCGAAGGTGGCGTCCTCGCTCTGTTCATGCTGGCGCAGCTGGGCGCGGATGCGCGCCAGAAGAACAGCAAAGCGGAACGGTTTGGTGACATAGTCGTTGGCGCCAGCTTCCAGTCCCAGAATCGTGTCCGAATCGGTGTCGTGACCAGTCAGCATGATAATCGGTGATTTGAAGCCACCCTTGCGCAGCAGTTTCACGGCTTCGCGCCCATCCATGTCCGGCAGGCCGACATCCATGATGAGAAGATCAACATGCGCGCTTCTCGCAGCCTGCACACCTTTGGTCGCGGTGGATTCCTGAGAAATTGCAAATTCCTCATAGAGCGAAAGCTGCTCGACGAGGGTTTCTCTCAAATCATTGTCGTCGTCTACCAGCAGGATCGATCGAGCGGTCATTGAAGTCATCCCTTTTCATATTGACGTCGACGCCGGTCCGAGCCGAGGCTATCGAGTGTGTCAAACGACATTGTGTTCCTGTTTAGGGACTTTCGACGCAGGGGCAAAGTGTTAAATGTTCCTGCCAAGACTAAGCGGGAGCACTTGATCGTGAGGCCAAAGTTACACAAACTCACGGGCAAACGGGTTCGAACCAGCACAATCATGGTGCGGAAATCGCCGACGGATCGGTTGAGGGGGCTAGTCAGAATTGGGCCGGTTACCCTTCAGGCAGCCTTGGGACGGGGTGGCATCACTGCATTCAAGCGTGAAGGCGATGGTGGAACGCCGTTGGCGAAGATGGCTGTTCTGTCCGGGTTCCGCCGTGGTGGTATGCTGACTCCGGATCGGGCAGGGATTGCGCTGCGGCGGGTGAACGACAATGACGGATGGTGCGATGCGCCAAACCATGCCGATTACAACAGGCATGTTCGCCTGCCATTTGCCGCCAGTCATGAAACCTTGATTCGTAACGATAGCCTGTACGATTTTGGTTTTGTGCTCGACTGGAACATTGTCTCGCGGCGGCGTGGGGCGGGCAGCGCAATTTTTCTGCACATTGCAAAACCCGGCTTTCCACCGACGCAAGGCTGCATCGCCCTGCAACGCAGAGACATGCTCAGATTGATGCCGTTTCTCAAGCGAGGAACTGTCATTGGCGTTGAATAATCAGGCGACTGTATGACAATCAGATTCCGAAAAAGCCGATTGTTGCGCCTATCCCGATCATCACCAGCAACCAGTGCAGGCCGTCAATCAGGGTCAGGTCCCAGCCAAATCCCTGGTAGCGCTGATTGACAGACAGTGTGGTGAAGATGAAACCGGCCCAGATGAACAAACCCGAGATCATGCCATTCAGCGGTGTCACCTGATCAAAACCGAGATGGCCGATTACACCGGCGGTGACGAAGGCCAGGATCAGTTCCATGATGAAACTGTTGATCAGCAGCCAAATCATAGCGGGTTTTGGCCCGGAAGGATCTATTTTTGCTGCTTTCATCCAGGGCTTGGCCAGCGCCGAGTAATAAATGCCGCCAATGACGAAGGCGACAATAGCGGCCACCAGGATTGCCAGATAATTCATGCCCGCGAATTGCATGTGCCACTCCCTCAAAAGGACAATTATACCACGGATTGCCGATTTTCCGAGAGGTCAGCAGTGCTGCGAATTCATTTCATGCGGTGAACCGAAACACCGAGGTCCGCTTAACTTCGCTGTCCTCCAGCGCGCGGGTGACCGGAACCATGTAGGTTCCCAGAAGGTCCATCCCGTCGTGTGGACAGTAGGATCGACCCGGATCACCGACCAGCACCATAGCGCCACGGCGTGTCAGGCTCGAGAACCAGGGTATGATCAATGCAGCCATCGACTGATCGTAAAACACGTCCCCCGCGAGCACGACATCCCAGCCCAGATCTTTGCCGACAAGGTCGGACTGAACGATTTCCAATTCGGCGTTGTTTTCAGAGGCGTTGAGCCGGGCTGCGGTTGCTGACCAAGGATCGATATCGGCAGCTGTCACCTTGGCGGCGCCGGCGCGTTTGGCGGCGATGGCAACAAGCCCGGATCCGGAGGCGAAATCCAAAACTGATTTGCCTGCGACCAGATCCGGATTGTCGAGGATATGCCGCGCAAGCCCCTGTCCGCCGGCCCATGCAAAGGCCCAAAATGGCGGCGGCAGGCCGAGTGCGTCGAGTTCTTCCTCTGTTTTGAGCCACAGTTCATGGGCTTCATCGGCCATATGCAGACGGATCTCGGGCACATGCGGTGGCCATCCAAGCGCTGTATTTGCGCGGATAAAGCTTTCCGGATCGGTTTTCATCAATGTGGCCCGAGATCGGGTATCACTCAGGCGATCGCGGTGGATTGTCGAGATTGCCCATGCGACAAACCTCGAGATACTCCTCTTCGGTCACCGGCTGAACTGACAGCCGCATCGAGGTCACAAGGCTCATATCGGCAAGCTTCGGATTGGCTTTGACATCCTTGAGAGTGACCGATTTTGGCATGTCGCAGACGGCGCGGATGTCGACGCATTCCCAGCGCGGGTCGTCGATGGTCGTATCGGGATGAATGAGATTGCAGACCTCGGCGATGCCGACGACTTCGAGGCCTTCATTGGAATGATAGAAGAAGGCCTTGTCGCCGATTTTCATGGCGCGCATGTTGTTGCGCGCCTGATAATTGCGAATGCCGTCCCACTGCTCGCCAACATCGCCCTTGGCCTTCTGCATCTCCCAGGACCATTTAAACGGCTCGGACTTGAACAGCCAGTAGGCCATCATTACGCCTCCGGGTTTCCGAAGGACCAGTTGAAGGCGCAGATCTCCGTCGAGGCAAACAGGCCGGCGATCGCATAGGGGTCGCCCGCAGCAAAGGCTTCAGCTTGCTTCATGTCGTCGGCTGCGATGACCAACAGGCTGCCGATCGGCTTTTCATCATCACCCAGCAACGGACCCGCCATTTTCAGGACGCCTTTGGCTTCCATGCCTTTGAGATATTCGACATGAGGGGGGCGTGTGGCCATCCGCAGGTCGAGCGAGCCGGGCTTGTCTTTGCACATCAGGGCGTAAAACATGAAATCTCCATCAGGTGAGGCGTTTCCGACCGCAATCGGAACTGCCGATCTGCGTGTCGGTGAATTCTATGCCCTGCCGGGCCGGTGGATTCAATACCGGCTCAAGCCTTTGCGCCACGTTTGCCATGACCAAGCACGGCTGTGGCGGTCTGATCGAGCGGCCATCGCGATCTGGGGGCGAGATCCAGTTGATCGGCCGGCAAGCCGGCTGCCAAGCGCTCGGCGCCAGCCCAGGCGATCATGACGGCATTGTCGGTGCACAGGTTGAGCGGCGGCGCGATGAAGCGGAACCCGGCCTTCGAGGCGCGGGATTCAAGGGTGGCTCTTATCGCCTTGTTGGCCGCGACGCCGCCTGCGACCACGAGAGCGGGTTCCGATTCGGTTCCGAAACGCTCGGAAAAACGGGCAAGCGCCATCGATATCCGGTCATCAATACTGGAGGTGACCGAGGTCTGGAACGCCAGGCACAGATCGGCAATGGTCTGCTGCGATAGCGGCGCCTGCGCTTCGGCCATCTGCCGTACGGCGGTCTTCAGGCCGGAAAAGGAGAAATCCAACCGTGGATCTCGCCGCATAGGCACCGGCAAGCGGAAACGCTTGGGTTCGCCGTCAAGGGCTGCCTGTTCGACCGCAGGGCCTCCGGGATAACCGAGACCGAGGAGTTTCGCGGTCTTGTCAAAGGCTTCGCCGAGCGCATCGTCAATGGTGGTGCCCCAGCGCTCATAATCGTTGACGCCCTTGACCAGCACGATCTGGGTATGTCCGCCGGATACCAGAAGCAGAAGATAGGGGAACGCCACACTGTCGGTCAGACGCGCGGTCAGGGCATGGCCTTCGAGATGGTTGATGCCGATGAACGGCTTGTTTGCGGCCATGGCGATGGCCTTGCCGGTCATCAGGCCGACCATCAACCCACCGATCAGGCCGGGTCCGGAGGTGACTGCAACCGCATCAACATCAACGAGCGATGCGCCGCTCTCGTCGAGTGCCTGCTTGACCAGCCGGTCGAGCGTCGTGACATGCGAGCGGGCGGCAAGCTCGGGCACCACACCGCCAAAAGCGGAATGCAAATCGAGTTGGCTCAGCACCACGTCGGACAGGATCTCGCCAGTCCCGTCGGCATGACGGCGGACGACGGATGCTGCGGTCTCGTCGCAACTCGTTTCAATTCCCAGAATGTCCATGCTGCCGATATCCATGCGTGTCATTTGTGGTGGCCCTACATCGCTTGCATCCAAGTGGATGCGCGCGCTGCAAATACTTTGAAGTGATGCATGTCGCGTTCAAATGGATCCATTTGAACGATGACGTACATGCATTAGCCCAAATCTTGCGCTCGGGAGATGATCCCGGTACCTGTCTGTCGGTAACAACGGATCGGATATCTTGCAAATGAAACCTTACCGCATCGGGACCCGTGGCAGCCCGCTCGCACTGGCGCAGGCCTCTGAAACACGCGCCCTGCTGATGGCGGCGCATGATTTGCCGGAAGAGGCTTTCGAGATCGTGGTGCTGTCGACAAAGGGCGATAGGGTCACCGACCGGCCTCTGTCCGAAATCGGCGGCAAGGGGCTTTTTACTGAAGAAATCGAGGAGCAGCTGAGCGACGGACGGCTGGATCTTGCGGTGCACTCCTCCAAGGACATGCCGACCGTGCTGCCTGCCGGGCTCGGCCTGGTGGCCTTTCTCGAACGTGAAGATGTGCGCGATGCCTTCATCGGCCGCGCTGCTCCACGGCTTGAGGATTTGCCACACAATGCTGTGGTCGGCTCTTCGTCGCTGAGGCGGCAGGCGCTGATCCGCCGGCTGCGGCCGGATATCTCGGTGATCACGTTCCGGGGACAGGTGGAAACACGGTTGCGCAAGCTCGATGAGGGGCTGGCCGACGCCACGCTTCTTGCCCATGCGGGGCTGAAGCGGCTGGGCAATACCGAAGTCATAACCGAACTTCTCGATCCGGAGAACTTTCCGCCTGCGCCCGGACAGGGTGCGATTTGCATCGAAGCCAGACTCAATGATGAGCGGATCGCCGAATTGCTGGCTCCGATCAATCATCCGGCTACGCAGGTAGCCTTGTTGTGCGAACGGGGTTTTCTGGGTGCGCTTGATGGGTCCTGCCGGACCCCAATTGCCGGGCACGCGATAATTTCTGCAGGACAGATTTCATTTTACGGGATGGTGCTGACGCCGGACGGAACTGTCTGGCACGATATTCGGACCAGCGGTTCGGTCAGCGACGCCTCGGTTCTGGGTGTTGAAGCTGGCGCGGAGATTCGTGGCAGGGCCGGCACCAGTTTTTTCGACAGCTGGGTCTGAGGCGGATCGATGCGCGTTCTGGTGACACGGCCGGAACCGGGTGGAAAGCGAACTGCTGAACGGCTTGCTGAATTGGGCCATGATCCGGTTCTGATGCCGCTGTTTGAAACCGCGATTACTGCAGCGGTTGATGATTTGCCGCCAGTTGCCGAGATCGGCGGGTTGATTGCTACCAGCGCTCGTGCGTTCGCCATGTTTGATCGTCAAGATGTATCCGAATCGGGCCTGCGGGATGTTCCGATCCATGTGGTTGGACCAGCAACCGCACTGGCGGCAACCGAAGCGGGCTTTCGAGATGTTCGCGACGGCGGCGGAACAGCGCTAGCGCTTTCCAAGACGTTGTCTTGCGGCGGGAGAAGCGGTTCGGGAGAAGGCATGCCAATGGCGCTTGTCTATCTTGCAGGTGTGCCGCGCACACCGGTCATCGAGGCCGCGCTGGTATCTGAAAACATCACTCATTCAGTGGTTGAATGCTACAAAATGAATGAAATAAGTTATTCAACTGACATTTTAAAAACAGACATTTTGTCGCCTGCACCCGATGTGATCCTGCTCTACTCCGCCAATGCCGCACGGCGGTTTTCGACGCTGACTGATGCCAAAGAACTCGGTAAAACTCTTGATTCCACCCGCTTTCTTTGCCTTTCGCCCGCAATTTCCACTGAATTGCACCGCGACTGGCAGGATCGCGTGATCGTGGCGACACGTCCGGATGAGGACAGCCTGCTTGCATCGCTGGCCGCGTTGGAATGATTTGCCGGAACATTGGATATGGTTAGAGCGTATTAGAACTATAGAAAGCGCAACATCAGCCGCGCCATACCAGACAAACAGGAGACGCCATGAGCAAGGGCCCCACCCCGCGACACTCCAAATCGCCCAAACCGGTCACCATTGACCTCGACGCCACCGATGTGACGCCGAAGGATGAAATCCTGAAACCAAAGCCATCGGCCACAGGTCCATCTGTTGCCAGGGCCGCCGATACGACCAAGCCTGAAGAGACGAGCAGCAAGGCGGCGGGAGCCCAAACCAAAAGCGACAGCAGCTCCAAGCCGACGTCTGATCTGAAAGCCGGTCCGGCCGGCACAGATACCAAGGCTCAGGAAACCAAGACCCCAGACAGCAAGACGACGCAGTCCAATGACACCAAAACCCAGGATACGAAGCCAAAGGCTGCGGCATCCGGGATGGGGAGTGCTGCTAGCGCCAAACCTGCGGCTTCAACAGGGAAAAGTGGCGGTGGTCTTGGCATGGTTGTGTCGGGTGTTCTCGGCGCAGTGTTGGCGCTTGGCGGTGGTTACGCCCTTCAATCAAACGGCATGCTGCCAGTTCCCGTCGGCAGCGGCGCCGAAGTGGGAGCTTTGGCTTCGAAAATTGATGTCATTTCGACAAATGTTGAAACGCTTGCCGGTCAGGTGGCCGAGTCCGCAGACGGAGCCGTGCCTGACATTTCGGCCCAGCTTTCAGCGCGTCTCGACAGTCTCGAAACTGGCCTGACTGAGGCGACGGCGGATGGTGGTGGTGATGGCACTGATGCGGCGGCGCTGGCTGCGCTCGAGGAGCGACTTTCAGGCCTTGAGGCCAAAATCGCTGAACTTGGCGATGCCGCGACCGAAACTTCTGCAGATCCAACACTGGTCACTGAAATGACCGAACTGCGCGCCGCCCAGAGCGGGATTGAAACCTCCATGTCGCAGCTTCAATCCGTGACGGATGCGCTCTCAGGCAAGATCACTGACCTTGAGAAGGGTCAGGAAGAACTCACCCAGCAGGTTGATGCGCCATCGCGGCAGATTGATCTGGCGCGCGCCATTGCAGCCGCCGGCCTTAAATCGGCAATTGATCGGGGTGGCTCTTTCATGAGTGAACTTGAGGCTTTTGCCACGGTGGCTCCGGACGATCCCGCCGTGAGCGAACTCAGGGATCTGGCCGCACGCGGTGTTCCCAGTCGCTCGGGTCTGGTCGCTGGATTTTCCGATGCGGCTGCCAAAGCGATTGCAGCGGCCGCGCCGGTTGATCCTGAGGCCGGGCTGGTTGACAGGTTGATGTCGAGCGCCCTGTCCGTGGTCAAGGTTCGCAAGGTTGGCGATGTTGAAGGCGACAGCGCGGAGGCGATTGTTGCCCGTGCAGAAGCACGGCTGGTCAATGGTGATCTCGATGCGGCGGTTACTGAGTGGAATGCGTTGCCTGAAACGTCCCGTACTGCGGCTGCGGACTATGGCGACGCGCTGGCTGCCCGCGCCCGCACTGAAAAGCTGATCGCCGCTGCGATGGCCCCCACAGGGTCAGCTGCCGCTTCGTCCACCCCGTCCGAAGTCCCGGCCAACTAGGAGATCCATGATGATCCGGTTGTTATTCTTTGTTGTGCTGGTTCTCGGCCTTGGCTTTGGTTTCGCCTGGCTTGCTGACCGCCCTGGTGATCTGTCCATTGTCTGGCAGGGCCGCGAAATCGAAATGTCGTTGATGACGGCAGTCACGGTGATTGTCTCGCTGATTGCGGCGATCATGATCAGCTGGTGGCTGATCCGTACCCTCATCCTGTCGCCACGCACGGTTTCCCGCTATTTTCGTGCCAACAAGCGTGATCGTGGCTATCAGGCGTTGTCGACCGGGCTTCTGGCCGCAGGGTCGGGTGATGCGGCGATGGCGCGGAAAATGAACAAGCGCACCAAGGGTCTGCTGAATGCGGATCAGGAACCGTTGATTCATCTTCTCGATGTGCAGGCGGCGCTGATCGAGGGCCATCACGAGGATGCGCGCAAATTGTTCGAGGCGATGGCCAAAGACCCGGAGACAAAGCTTTTGGGCTTGCGCGGGCTTTATCTCGAGGCCCAGCGTCAGGGTGCCGATGAAGCTGCGCAGCATTATGCGGAAACCGCCGCCGAGCAGGCTCCGCATCTGCCGTGGGCGGGTGCTGCCGCTCTGTCTTACCGGACTCGGGAAGGCAAATGGGACGAAGCGCTGCAGCTGCTGGATCGCCAGCGTCATGCTGGAACGATTGAGGCGGCAGTGGCGGACCGGCAAAAGGCTGTGCTTCTGACAGCCCGGGCTCGCGAACACGTTGACAGCGACCCGTCGTCCGCGCGCGACGATGCGCTCAGTGCATTGAAACTGGCGCCGGCGTTCCCGCCTGCTGCAGTGATTGCGACGAAAGCGCTGCTTCGTCAGGACAATCTGCGCAAGGCGGCCAGAATTCTCGAAGCTGCGTGGAAAGCCAATCCGCACGCGGAAATCGCCGAAGCTTATGTCAGGGCGCGCATGGGTGATACCACCGCAGACCGGCTCAAGCGGGCCCAGCGGCTTGAAAAACTCAGGCCTCTTAATCCCTTGTCCTATGATGTGGTGGCACGTGCGGCGCTGGAAGCCCACCAGTTCGATCTTGCCCGCGAGAAGGCTGAAGCCTCGGCACGATTGCAGCCTTGCGAAGGCATCTATTTGCTGCTCGCCGATATCGAGGAAGCGGAAACCGGCGATCAGGGCCGTGAACGGTACTGGCTGAGCCAGGCGGTGCGCGCACCGCGTGACCCGGCCTGGACGGCAGATGGCTATGTGTCGGAGACATGGGAGCCGGTGTCGCCGGTGACCGGCAAGCTGGATGCTTTCGAATGGAAGGTTCCTGTCGAGCAACTGGCTGGTCCGAGCCTTGATCATCAGGCCCCCGCCGAGGCTTTCGACCGGGCGATGGCAAGCCTGCCGCCGGTACGGGTTGCAGACACGCCTGCACCGATTACAGGGTCGGGCGAAGAGGCCGCGATTGTCGACCCGCTGGTTGATGCGATGCATCCGGACAGCGCTGCTGCCGAAGCCGCGGTGCCGGAAACGAAATCCGCCAAGGTCATCGATGCGAGCGTGGTTGCCGACTCCGAGCAGGAAACAGCCGCGAAAAGCGATGAGGCGCCTGCGGCTACGACGCCGAAGGCGGATCAAAGTCAGCCTGCTGCTGCGGCCACGACCCCGGACAAGGCTGATAGAGCACCCAAGGCCCCTGATCACAAGGCCGGCCCCGAGGCTGATCCCGAGGCCGAGGCCCGCGCCAAGGAAGCAGAGTTCCTGACCCATCGTCCCGATGATCCGGGGATTGATGTCAATGCCGAGCCGGAAAAGCCGGGCCGTTTCCGGTTGTTTTGAGTTGGTATTGAAAGGAAGAGTGAATGCTTGATCAAATCCGCACGTTCCTGCGCGATCTCAGGGGCGACACGCCTGCAGCGCCTGGCGCTAACGATGCCGATGTGGCGGCGGTGGCGCTGTTTTTCCATGTCATTGGCGCCGATGGGGTGGTTGATGCGGTCGAATCCGAGAAACTCAGGGAACTGATTGCCCAGGAATATGATCTGAACGGCACGGAGATGCAGAAGCTTATCGAAGCCGGTGAGCAGGCAGACAAGGAGGCGGTCGACCTCTTTCAGTTCACCAGCATCCTCAACCGGTCGCTGGATGCGGATGCGAAGGTTCACTTCATCGAACTGTTGTGGAACCTGGCTTACGCTGACGGGTATCGGCATGAACTGGAAGATCATGTGGTCTGGCGCATTGCCGACCTGATGGGTGTGTCGAGCCGGGACCGGGTGCTTGCACGGCAACGCGCGCTTGCGGCTGCTGGTCTTGACGACGAAGCGGATGCGGGTGACGACGACTGATTTGAGGTCTGGGCCCCATTTCAGGCCCGGATCAAGGATCGGCCGCGTTCTCATCATCCTGCATCAGGAGACTTCAAGCTCGGTCCGTGCACGGGTGGCGCATCGCTTCGGTTTGCCCGGTGCCCAGCAGAGTCAACACACCTGCATGGGCGGCTGGTTAAAGACGCTGCGTTGCTGAACTGACTTAATCAGGTTCTCGACCGAATCTTTCCGGCCGATCAGGCTTTTTTGCTGTCCTGAGCACGAAGCGCTTCCCGGCTTTCTTCGGCCTCCTTGTCCAGTGACTGGATTTGCCGCAGTTGCGGGAAGCCGAAACTCCAGGCCAGCGCTACGGCAAGGGTTCCGGCGCCACCGATCGCCACTGCCGCAACCGGGCCGATCAGAGAGGCCATGAAGCCGGCGCGAAACTCGCCGAGTTCATTGGATGCGCCCAGGAAAACCATGTTGACGGCATTGACCCGGCCGCGCAGTTCATCGGGCGTCCACAATTGCACCAGGCTCTGGCGGACATAGATCGAAATCATGTCGGACGCGCCCATGACAACCAAAGCTACCATGGTCAGCGGCAGTGACTTAGACATGCCGAAAACAATGGTGGCGGCGCCAAAGACGCCGACAGCAATGAACATGGTCCTGCCGGCATGACGCCTGATCGGCTTTGAGGCGAGATAGATGGCCATGCCGATGGCGCCTATGCCGGGGCTGGCGCGCAGGAAGCCGAGACCCCAGGGCCCGAGTTCGAGCACGTCGCGGGCAAATACCGGCATCAGCGCGATTGCCCCGCCCAGAAGCACGGCAAACATGTCCAGCGAGATGGCGCCGAGCACGATCTTCTGGTTGCGGACATAGCTGAACCCGGCAACCAGCGTCTGCCAGCTCTGGGCCTGACCGCGTGATCGTTGCAACGGCGGCGGCACCAGGGCGAGGGCGATGATGGCAAGCACAAGAAAGATGAAGGCTGTGACGTAGGGAACCATGGTTCCAAGTCCGTAGAGCAAGCCGCCCGCCACGGGACCGACAATGGTTGCTGCCTGCCAGGAGGTCGAATTCCAGGCAATCGCATTGGGGAGGTCATGTGCGGGCACCAGATTTGGAGCCAGTGATTGTGAAGCGGGCGCGAAAAAAGCCCGCGCGATGCCGATGACAAGCAAAATGCCGAAGATCGGCAGGGGTGAGGTCAGGCCGCGCCAGGCGAAGTAGACAAAGGCGGCTGCGCAAAGACCCAGGATGATTTCGCTGATCAACATGATGGTGCGGCGACCGTAGCGGTCGGCGGCGGCGCCAGTGAACAGGATCAGCACCAGTGCTGGGAGGAACTGAATCAGGCCGACGAGGCCGAGATCGAAGGGATCGCGTGTCAGATCATAGATCTGCCAGCCGACGGAGACGCTGATGATCTGAAGGCCGAAGGAGGATAAAAGGCGGGCGGCAAAATACAGTGCAAAGGCGCGATGCCGGAAAGCGGCGAAACGGTCTTCGGCTTGGGCAAGGGCTTGCATGATATTCGTCCGATTGAGGCCTCAAGAGCTATACACGAGCATCCGGGCGAGGCCACTTTCTTCTGGCGCTCGGTTGCCGGCTTTAACCTTGCCTGAGTGTAGAGCAGCACTCACCCTTGCCGCCCGGGCTTCGAGTGTCTACATGTCTGTCACGCGAAGAACAGCCGGAGAGCTTTATGATTGCAGTCTTTTCAACCATCGACATGGTGCTGGGCCTTTACACCTGGATCATCATCGGTAGCGCTATTTTCTCCTGGCTTTACGCCTTCAACGTCATCAATCCGGGCAACCGGTTTGTCGGCATGGTTGGTGATTTCCTGTTCAAGGCCACAGAACCAGCACTCCGGCCTATCCGCAGGATCATGCCGGATCTGGGTGGGCTCGATATTTCGCCGATCATACTGCTGATCGCGATCTTTTTCGTGCGCACCTTCATCGCGACTTCGCTCGCACCGATGTTCTTCTGAGCAGTTGGTATAAAATCATTGATGACGGCATCGAGCTTGCGGTTCGATTGACACCTGCTGCGTCCCTCGACGGGATTGATGGTCTGGTCGAGGATTCGGCCGGTGTGGTGCGGCTGAAAGCCCGTGTTCGTGCGGTGGCCGAGAAGAACAAGGCCAACCGTGCGCTCGAAAAGCTGATCGCCAAGCGGCTGAAAATTGCAAAATCCACCGTCAGGGTGATCTCTGGCGAGACAAGCCGGTCCAAGACAATCCGTATCGAGGGCGATCCGGATGATCTTCGGCCGGCAATTACCGATTTGGCTGGTTAGAGCCGATCATCTTTAGATGGAATCGTTTGAACGCCGGGATTTCGTGATCTGGCAAGGAGCGGGAGGCGACGCGGCGCAAGCGCCGTTAGCCTCGCGCGACGCTGTCCAGGGCGCGAAAGACCAAGTTCAGGCGATGACAATAGATCGTTTTTCGCCAGACTCCCGGTTTCGCCAAACTTGGACGTCTTTTTCGCGTCAGCGTCGTCAAAATCCTCGCACGCTGCGCTGCATCGAGCTTGCGGTCTTTCCTGGCTGACGCAAAAAATCCTGCCCATCAAACCGCTTCCATCTAAAGATGATTGGCTCTAAAACGCATTGCGCCACCGGATCGACTGATCGGGTGGCGCAATAAACTGTTGATCGTCTGCATTATCGTTCAATTGGAGTCGATTGAACGGGGCTGCATCAGCCCTTGGCTTTGGCGCGCTCGATCGACTCTACAATCAGCTTGCGGGCAATTTCGGCATTGCGCCAGCCACCGATCTTGACCCATTTTCCGGGCTCGAGATCCTTGTAGTGCTCGAAAAAATGCTCGATCTGCTGAAGCGTGATTTCCGGGATGTCGGTGTAGTCTTCAACCCCGGCATAGCGCTGTGTCAGATGCGGCGACGGTACGGCGATGATCTTTTCATCCTGTCCGGCATTGTCTTCCATAATCAGGACGCCAATTGGACGTACATTGATGACGCAACCGGGGATCAGCGGCCGCGTGTTGCAGACCAGGACGTCGATCGGGTCGCCGTCATCTGACAGGGTATGCGGCACGAAGCCGTAATTCCCCGGATAGGTCATCGGCGTGTAGAGGAAACGGTCGACGACCAGAGTTCCAGCTTCCTTGTCCATCTCGTATTTGATCGGCTGACCGCCGACCGGTACTTCGATGAGCACGTTGACGTCGTGTGGTGGATTTTCGCCGATGCTGATGGCGTCTATGCGCATGATCGCTCCAATTCGGATTTCTGTTGCATGCCGTGCTCAGTTGGGAGGATTGAGCCTAACGTGCATGCGTCAATTCAGGACCTCGATACAGTGCCGCGCGACCGATTGAACGCGCGGTGTATCAGCAGGCTCTGGAATTAAAGCCAAAGGCCATCTGGCGCAACAGGACTTTTGGTGCGGATCGTTACAGATGGGGCGTCAGGACCAGACGAAGGCAAGTTTCTTCAGTGTCTTGCCATCGAAGGTCTCATGCCCTTCGGCCACATCACGACCGTCCTGGAACCGGTAGAAATCCACCGCAGGGTGGTTGTCTTCAAGACACCAGACGACGACGCCATTGCAGCCGAACGACTCCAGAAGCTGCCGGGCTTCGTTGAACAGGCGCTTGCCCAGTCCTACTCCCTGAAACTCCGGTTTCAGGTAAAGTTCGTAAATCTCGCCCTCTTGTGGCAAGGACCGCGCACGGTTGAGGCCAAGCGTGGCGTAACCGGCAACGGTGCCGCCGACATCAAGCACCAGAATGGAGGTTGAACCACGTATGGCGCGCCGCCACCAGCCTATGTTGCGGCGTTCCAGCATGTGCCGAAGCGCCTTGTAGGGCAGGATCCCGGCATAGGCATGGTTCCACGCTGCGCGATGGGTCCCGGCGATGGCTTCCGCATCCTCGGGCTCGGCATGCCGTATGTCGATTGTTAACGTGCTCATGCGCTCATACTACCGCTCCGGATACATCCGAAGAAGGCTCGGGCAGCCAACCTCCGGTATCTGCCCACAGTATTGTTCTGTGGACTGCGTAGGATGAGTTAACCGTCTGTTAACGAAATATGCAAGGGCAGCTGCAATTGCTGTCCACCGCTCAAGCGGAGGCGGAGAACCTGTTCAGGCTTGTTTGTGCCGCTTCGAAGAACTGGCCGACCTGCAAACCGTCAACCAGCGCGTGGTGCACCTGAACGGCAACAGGACAGCTCCAGCGGCCGTCCGGGCTTTCGACAAACTTGCCCCAGGAAAAGCGCGGAATACAATCATCCGGGCCGGGGAGTGCGTTGTCGAGTGCGGTAAAATCGATCCAGGGCAGGCAGGAGAGATAGGCCAGATCAACGCGTTGACCGGTGTTGGCCCCTAGATCAGCGCCCTTGGCGGTTTCCTCGATGATCGCCTTGCAGCTTTCGTCGAACTGCGCCCAATCCGCAAAATAGGGAATATAGGCATATCCGAAAGTGTCACCGGGCCGAGGCACAGTGGCTGACAGCGAAATCGTGTCGTATTCAAGAACCTGATCAGCCTCGAACCGCATCTTCAGCGCCGGCACGGCGTGAACGCCTGCGCCAATGGCATGGATGAAAGCCCGATAGGACGACACGCCCTGCGGCTTGCCCTGGGTCATCAGGGCGGTGATATCGACGCGCGCGGTGGTGGCGAAATGCGGCCGGTCATAGGTCCGGAACAGGTTGAACTGTCCGGACCGTGACCAGGTCGCCAGGTCGATTTCGCGCGCGCCGCTCATATCAGGCGGCGTTGGAGCCGGTCTTTCCCTGGCGCTTGCGGTCTGTTGCGTCGAGGAAACGCTTGCGAAGGCGGATCGATTTCGGCGTCACTTCCATCAGCTCATCGTCCTGGATCCAGGACAATGAACGGTCCAGCGTCATGCGGATCGGCGTCGTCAGCTTGATCGCTTCATCCTTGCCGGCGGCGCGGATGTTGTTGAGCTGCTTGGCCTTGAGCACGTTGACTTCAAGATCATTGTCGCGGGTATGAATGCCGATGATCATGCCCATGTAGACCTTGTCGCCCGGCTCGATGATCATCGGTCCGCGGCTTTCGAGGTTGAACATGGCGTAGGCAACAGCTTCGCCGGACATGTTGGACAGCAGAACGCCGTTGGTACGGCCAGCGATATCGCCCTTGTAAGCCTGATAATCATGGAACAGGCGGTTCATCACGGCGGTGCCGCGGGTGTCGGTCAAAAGTTCCGACTGGTAGCCGATCAGGCCGCGCGTCGGGGCAAGAAAGACCAGCCGCTGACGATTGCCGCCCGACGGGCGCAGTTCTGTCATCTCGGCTTTGCGCTCAGCCATCTTCTGCACGACGATGCCGGAATGTTCCTCATCGACGTCGATGACGACTTCTTCGATCGGCTCCATCAACTGGCCGTTTTCGTCCTTGTGCATGACCACGCGCGGACGCGACACGGCCAGCTCGAAACCTTCGCGGCGCATGGTCTCGATCAGCACAGCCAATTGCAATTCACCACGTCCGGAGACGTAGAACGAATCCTTTGCGCTTGATTCTTCGATCTTCAAGGCGACATTGCCTTCGGCTTCGCGCATCAAGCGGTCACGGATGACGCGGCTGGTCACCTTGTCGCCTTCAGTGCCTGCGAGCGGCGAATCATTGACCATGAAGCTCATGGTCACAGTCGGCGGATCGATCGGCTGGGCGTGAAGCGGTTCGGTGACCGAAGGGTCGCAGAACGTGTCGGCGACGGTGCCCTTGGAAAGGCCGGCAATGGCAACGATGTCGCCCGCATGGGCTTCATCGAGCGCCACGCGCTCAAGGCCGCGGAAGGAGAGAATCTTGGAAATACGTCCAGTTTCCACCAGGCTTCCGTCGCCATGCAGAATCTTGACCTGCTGGTTGGCCTTGACGGTGCCGGAATGAATGCGGCCGGTAATGATGCGGCCGAGGAACGGGTTGGCTTCGAGGATGGTGCCGATCATCCGGAACGCGCCTTCTTCGACCGTGGGTTCCGGCACATGCTCGAGAACCAGGTCGAACAACGGAGCAAGCGTACCGCCATCTTCCGGACGGTCCGGTCCGGTCGACATCCAGCCATTGCGGCCTGAACCATACATGATCGGGAAGTCCAGCTGCTCATCGGTGGCGTCAAGCGCTGCAAAGAGGTCGAAGACTTCGTTGATGACTTCGTCGACGCGCGCGTCGGGACGGTCGATCTTGTTGATGGCGACGATCGGACGAAGACCGACCTTCAGCGCCTTGCCGACCACGAACTTGGTCTGCGGCATCGGGCCTTCAGCGGCGTCAACCAGAACGATCGCGCTATCCACCATCGACAGAATGCGTTCCACTTCGCCGCCGAAATCGGCGTGGCCTGGAGTGTCGACGATGTTGATACGGTTGCCCTTCCAATCCACCGAAGTGGCCTTGGCGAGAATGGTGATACCACGCTCCTTTTCGATGTCGCCCGAATCCATGGCGCGTTCCTGAACGCGCTCGTTTTCGCGGTAGACACCGGATTGCTTGAGCATTTCGTCAACTAGAGTGGTTTTACCATGGTCAACGTGGGCGATAATCGCAATATTGCGCAGGGACATAGATCAGGTCTCATTCTGGAGAATACAAAAACGCCGGATGCTGATCCGGCGCGGGCCGGCAAACGCCGGGCTTTGCGCGGCTTATACAGGGTTTTTTGCGGTTGCGAAAGATATCTTTGCGAGAGAGCCTTAACGCAGCAAAAGAAGGGAGAAGAATGCCCTTCTTCAGCATGTTGTACCGGATACGTAACAATTAATCAGGCGTTGCGAACCGGGTTGAGCTTGATGTTCCAGAGTTCCTGGTCATCGCGATTCAGCAGCCGGACAGTGAGTTGTTCGGTTGTCCCGTCGATGTCGACAAGGCCGAAAAGCTGCAGGCCCATCGATGGCGACAGGTCGGGGCGCTGATTGCCACTGTCAAAATGGTATGCCGGAACCGGTGCTCAGGCGAGACCGCGTTTTTCCAGCATTGCCGTGGCGTCGGGCATGCGACCGCGGAAAGCCTTGTAAAGCTCTGCGGGATCGCGCGATCCACCGGCCGAGTAGACATAGGAGTGCAGCTTTTCGGCGGTTTCCGGGTCAAACGGATCGCCGGTTTCCTCAAAGGCGGCAAAGGCGTCGGCATCGAGCACTTCCGACCACATGTAGGAATAGTAGCCGGCCGAATAGCCTTCGCCGGAGAACACATGCAGGAAATGCGGGCTGGCGTGACGCATGACAATTGCCTCGGGCATGCCGAGCTTTTTCAGTGTTTCAGCCTCGAACGTTGCCGGATCGGTTTTCTCACCGGCGGTGTGCCAGGCCATGTCGACAAGCGCCGAGGCGGTGAATTCGACGGCGGCAAATCCGGCATTGAAGGTCTGTGCCGCAAGCACCTTGTCGAGAAGCGCACGCGGGATCGGCTCATTGGTCTTGTAATGGCGCGCGTGTTTTTCGAGAATTTCGGGCACTGTCAGCCAATGTTCAAACAGCTGAGATGGAAGTTCGACGAAGTCACGGCTGACCGACGTTCCGGAAAGCGACGGATAGGTGACATTTGACAGCATGCCGTGCAGCGCGTGGCCGAATTCATGAAACAGCGTGCGGGCATCATTGAGTGACAGCAATGCTTCCTGCCCTGCGGCGGGCTTGGCGAAATTCATCACATTGGTGATGATTGGTATTTCGCCTTTTGTGCCATCGGGCATGGCGAGCTTGTGCTGGCTCCGCATACCGCTCATCCAGGCGCCGGAGCGTTTCGAGGGCCGGGCGAAATAATCGGCGATGAACGTGGCGATCATCTTGCCGTCACGATCGGTCACCTCAAACACGCGCGCATCGGGGTGCGGACCACGGATGTCCTTGCGTTCGGTCATGGTGATGCCGAAGAGACGGTTTGCCACATCGAAACAGGCTTCGATAATCCGGCTGAGCGGGAAATAGGGCTTGAGCTCGGCTTCGGAAAAGTCGAAGCGGCGGGCCTTGAGCTTTTCGGCATAATAGCGCCAGTCCCAGGCGGCCACTTCATGGTTGCCGCCCTCCTCGGTGATCAGTTTGGCCAGTTCAGTGCGATCGGTGTCGGCGTGCGTGACGGCGCGGGCCCAGACATCGCCAAGCAAGGCTTCGACCGCTTCCGGCGTCTTGGCCATGGTGTCGTCGAGCTTGTAGGCGGCGTAGCTGTCATAGCCGAGCAGCACGGCTTTTTCCGTGCGCAAGCTGATGATTTGTGAAATCAGCGCGGCGTTGTCGGTCTCGCCGTCGGTGCCACGGGCCGTCCAGGCCTTGAAGGCGGTTTCGCGCAGATCGCGACGTGCACTGGTGCTCAGGAACGGCTCGATGATCGAGCGCGACAGGGTGACGGCATATTTGCCTTTGTGGCCGAGATCTTCCGCCACAGCTGCCATGGCAGCGCGCAGATCATCGGATAGTCCGTCCAGATCGGCGCCATCGTCGAGCAGGAGAAGATAATTCTTTTCGTCGGCCAGCACATTCTGGCCGAATTGGGCGCCGAGGCCCGCCAGCTTCTCACCAACTTCGGCCAGCCGCGACTGTCCTGCTTCATCGAGGGCCGCGCCTGACTTGACGAAGGATTTCCAGATCCGTTCCAGCACGCGGTCCTGTTCCGGCGACAGTCCGATGTCGTTGCGCTTCTGGTACAGGCTGTCGACGCGCTCGAACAGCGCCTTGTTCATGGCGATCTTCGAGTAATGCCGCGACATGCGTGGCGCAATGTCCCGCTCCAGCGCCTGAATGGCATCATTGGTGTCGGTGCCGGCCCGGTTCCAGAACAGGCTCGAGACCTTGGACAGCTTGTCACCAGCCAGTTCAAGCGCCTCAACCGTGTTGGCGAAGCTCGGCGCGTCAGCATTGCCGGCGATGGCCTGAATGTCCGCATCATGCTCGGCAAGTGCTGTGTCGAAAGCCGGCGCAAAATCCGTGACTGCGACTTTTGCGAATTCCGGCAGGCCGAGCGGTCCGGTCCAGTCGAATACGGGGGAAGCGGGTGAGGTCATGAAAGGCTCCTTGTTAGGAACCATGTAGGCTTGGCGGCGGCTGCGGACAAGACGCATGCACCAGCTTGGTTTGCACAAGCGAGAAACAAAAAGGGCGAGACCTTTTCAAGTCCCGCCCGCTCGTATCGAAATGTCTTCGGACTTAGCTCTTGCGATCGCGTGCAGCCAGAGTTCGCAGACGCAGGGCGTTCAGACGGATGAAACCTTCAGCATCCTTCTGGTCGTAGGCACCGCGGTCGTCTTCAAACGTGACAAGCGCATCGGAATAGAGCGACTTGTCGCTTTCGCGGCCGGTAACCATCACATTGCCCTTGTAGAGCTTGAGGGTGACTTCACCCTCGACATGCTTCTGGCTCAGATCGATCGCCGCCTGCAGCATTTCACGCTCTGGCGAGAACCAGAAGCCGAAATAGATCAGCTCGGCGTAACGCGGCATCAGCTCATCCTTGAGATGGGCTGCACCCCGGTCGAGCGTGATCGATTCCATTGCCCGGTGGGCGGTGAGCAGGATGGTGCCGCCGGGGGTTTCGTAGACGCCGCGCGATTTCATCCCGACAAAGCGGTTTTCGACCAGATCAAGACGGCCGATGCCATTGTCGCGGCCGTAGTCGTTGAGGTCGGCCAGGATTGTCGCCGGGCTCTTCCGGACGCCGTTGATCGACACTGCATCGCCCTGCTCGAAGCCGATCTTGATGATGGTTGCCTTGTCAGGTGCTGATTCCGGGGAAATTGTGCGCATGTGGACGTATTCGGGTGCTTCGACAGCCGGATCTTCCAGCACCTTGCCCTCGGAGGAGGAGTGCAGCAGGTTGGCGTCGACGGAGAATGGGGCTTCGCCCATCTTGTCCTTGGCGACCGGGATCTGGTGCTCTTCAGCAAATTTGATCAGGTCCGTGCGGCTCTTGAACGACCAGTCGCGCCATGGCGCGATGATCTTGATGTCCGGGTTGAGCGCGTAAGCCGACAGCTCAAAACGAATCTGGTCATTGCCCTTGCCGGTAGCGCCATGGGCGATGGCGTCAGCGCCGGTTTCGTGGGCGATTTCCACCAGCCGCTTGGAGATCAGCGGCCGGGCAATCGAGGTGCCGAGCAGATAGACGCCTTCATAGACTGCATTTGCGCGGAACATCGGGAAGACGAAATCGCGGACGAATTCCTCGCGGACATCTTCGATATAGATGTTCTTGTCGGGGATACCGAGCATCTCGGCTTTCTTGCGCGCCGGCGCCAGCTCTTCGCCCTGTCCGAGATCGGCTGTGAAGGTGACGACTTCGGCACCGAACTCGGTTTGCAGCCATTTGAGAATGATCGAAGTGTCCAGACCGCCGGAATAGGCGAGAACGACTTTTTTGACGTCCTTGTGCGATGCCATGGTTGTAGTCTTTCTATCTTGAAGCTTTGCCCCTGAGGGTCTTGAATTTAGGGGGCCTTGAATTTTGCGGCACTTTTAGCCGGTTTACAGCGTCATGCAAGGGTTAGCCCTATCGGGAGAAGCAACCCGAGGGGCATTGCGTGGCGAATGAGCCAATTGGCAGACAGGTGAAAGCAGCTTACAAAAGCTGCATTACTGACCTGAGCCATCGAGCACATTATGGATTTCATCCCTGACTACCCGACGCTGCTGGCGTTTTTTGCTGCCTCGGTCGTTCTGGCGATCACGCCGGGACCCGACATGACGCTTTTTGTCTCGCGCGCACTGTCTGATGGACGGGCTGCGGGGTTTGCCTGTGTCGCAGGCGCGATGAGCGGGATAACGGTGCACACGCTGATGGTGGCTCTGGGGCTTTCGGCGCTGGTGGTGGCGTCGCCGGCGGCATTTTTCGCGCTTAAGGCTGTGGGTGCGGCTTATCTCATGTGGCTTGCTATTCAGGCCATTCGCAAAGGCTCCAGCCTGACGTTGCCAGTATCGAGGCCGTCCGGTCGCGGGGTGATGGCCAATTGGGCGCAGGGGCTCGGGGTCAATCTGCTGAACCCGAAGATCATCCTGTTTTTCATGACCTTCCTGCCGCAATTTGTCGCGGCTTCCGATCCGCACATCACCGGCAAGCTGATTTTTCTCGGCATGTTCTTCGTGGTGGTTTCGACGCCGATTGTCATCGGCATCGTGCTGGGCGCACACGGATTGGCCGGTTGGCTGAAGCGTAAGCCGCAGGTGATGCGGATCGTGGATTATGTCTTTGCGGCAGTGTTCTCGGTGTTTGCGCTGAAGATCCTCTTGGCCCAGAGCCGCTGATCAGTTTTCGATATCTGCGGTGTCTGCCGAATTGGCGCGGTTGCTGGGTAGCCAACGGCCGGCATTGCGTCCGACGAAAAGCCAGTAGATGCTAGCGCCGATGATGGCGCAGGCGATGTTGATTGCGATCAGCCGCCCCGGTTCGATTGACGCGGCTGAACCAGAATTTAGGCGTGTTACGAGCGGCAAACTGGTGGCTGCCAGAGCGATGGCTCCACCGGCCAGTGCGTAGCTCAGCCAGTCGCGACGCCGCCAGAACTCGAAAATCGCGATGATGACAAGGGCAGGCAGCAGCACCGCACGCGCAAACAGGCTGGCCACGCCGAGAACACCGACTGCCAAAGTTACGGTGAGTTCAAGGTCGCTGTAGTGGCCGAAATCTTCGGGGATCACCAACCGGGCCAGAAAGGCGTAAGCCAGCCCTGCAGCCAAACATCCGGCGAAAAAGCCGAAGGCAATCGCAAACATCCGGACGAGAAGGCGGAGAATATCGCTCATTGCCGGTATCAGTCTGCGCCGTGGCCGGCAATCATCATCGCCTGCAAGGCCATGTTTTCCAGCTCGTCACGGTCTTTCTTGCGCATGCGTTCCGATTCGCTCTTGAGCTGGCCGCAGGCGGCAAGAATGTCACGGCCGCGCGGCCGGCGAATCGGCGAGGCATAGCCATTGGCGTTGACGAAATCGGCGAAGGTTTCAATCGTCTCCCAATCCGAGCATTCATAGGCCGAACCGGGCCAGGGATTGAACGGGATCAGATTGATCTTGGCCGGAATACCCTTGAGCAGCCGCACCAGTTCCTTGGCGTCTGACAGGCTGTCATTGACGCCTTTGAGCATCACATACTCGAACGTGATGCGGCGAGCATTGGACAGGCCGGGGTAGTTCCGGCAGGCATCAAGCAGTTCCTTGAGCGGATATTTTTTATTGATCGGCACCAGTTCATCGCGCAACTCATCGCGCACCGCATGCAGCGAAATCGCCAGCATGACGCCAATCTCCTCGCCGGTGCGGACGATGCCCGGAACCACCCCCGAGGTTGACAGGGTGATGCGCCGCCGCGACAGGGCCAGGCCGTCGCCGTCGGCTGCAATCAGCAGGGCTTTCTTGACATGCTCGAAATTATAGAGCGGTTCGCCCATGCCCATCATGACGATGTTGGTGACCTTGCGGCCTTCCGCCGGCACGATTGCGCCCTGAGGCGTATCCTTGTGCGGAAAATCACCGAGCCGGTCGCGGGCAACCAGCAACTGCGAGAGAATTTCTTCCGCAGTGAGGTTTCGTACCAGCTTCTGGGTGCCTGTGTGGCAGAAGGTGCAGGTGAGCGTACAGCCGACCTGGCTGGAAATGCACAGCGTGCCACGACCTTCCTCGGGAATGTAGACGGTCTCGACCTCGACCGGACGGCCTGCGCCACGCGGCGGGAAGCGCATCAGCCATTTGCGGGTGCCGTCGTTGGAAATCTGTTCTTCAACAATCTCGGGACGGGCAATGGTGTAGCGTGTCGCCAGATTTTCGCGCAGTTCCCGTGAAATCGTGTGCATGTCGGCAAAATCGGAAGAGCCGCGTATATAAAGCCAATGCCAGATCTGGTTGACGCGCATCTTGCGTTGGCGCTCAGGAACACCGGCCTCGGCCATGGCCTCAACCATCTCCTCGCGGCTCATGCCGATGAGAGTCGGCTTGCCGTCCATCGCTTGGCTTGCGGTGGGCGGTGTCGACGGCCGGGGACGCGTGGAGGGGTCTGTCAGATCGATTGTGGCTGGCATCGGTATTGGCGCTCTTGTTGGATAAGTGCCGGGCTGTATCAGGTTTTGCCGGGTTCGTCACCATTCACGCCAATCACAAAGGCCGGGCACAGCCGCCGGGATTGACCCGTGGTCGCGTCCAGCGGTGCCATATCCGGGCAAATATGGTTGGCGTCGTGTTCATAGTGCCGATGTTCGCCTTGTCCTGATGCTGGCGGGGCTTCCGGTCCCGTTGGGAGGGACGGCTCTCCTGCTCATCTGCCCAGGGTCCAAGCCTGTGGGCCATCATTGTTGCGTGATCGTAATAGCTCATTTCAAGTCCTCCTGATTTTCACACCAGAACAGACCGCCACTGACACCCTGTTGTCAGTGGCGGGTGCTATAGTGTCAGCAGTGCTTTCGAGGGACTTGCAGATGCGCCGTTCAAACCGCTTGTTCGAAATTATCCAGATCCTGCGTGCTGCGGACCGGCCGATGACGGCGGATGCCCTGTCTCAGCAGCTCGAAGTTTCGACCCGCACGATTTATCGCGATATTTCTGCCTTGCAGATGATGAGCACGCCGATCGAGGGCGAACCGGGTATCGGTTATGTGATGCGCAAGGGTTACAACTTGCCGCCGCTCAATTTCGACCTCGAGGAAATCGAAGCCCTGCGTGTCGGTCTGGCCTTGTTGTCACGCACTGGCGACAGTGCGCTGCAGCGGGCTGCCCGCCGGATCCATGAAAAGATTGACGCGCTGCACGGGCCTGCGGACTGGCTTCAGGTGGCGCCCTGGGGTGCGGCGATCGATGATCCGGCGAAGGGATGCGTGTCAATGTCGACGCTACGTGATGCGATCCGCAGCGAGCGCAAGCTGGAGCTGACTTACCATGACGAACAAAACTGCCGGACAGTCAGGACGGTGCGTCCCTTGGCGCTGGTCTATCATGTCGAATGCGTGATGCTGGCGTGCTGGTGCGAACTCAGGACAGGGTTTCGGCATTTTCGAACGGATCGTATCTATGGATGCTGTCCGCTGGATCAGGATTTTGCTGGCCAAGGTGATGCACTCAGGGCGATTTGGCCCGATCTGAACCGCTGGGATGCGACTCTGCCTGTGATGGCTGAGCCAACGTAGCCTATTGGATCGCCATCTCTGGTTCAGTGACTTTAGCCGAATTGGCAAGGGTGGCCGGGCTCAGCATGGCGTCGACGAAGCCGGGGATATCCATGCGTGGCAGCGCCGGTTCGCCAGTCAGCTGTTTGAGGCCGACCAGTGTCGCGTAGATCAGTGTTGCCCGCGATCGGGCTTCGGGACCGGTCAGGCCGGCGCCACGCATCTGCAAGGTCAGGAATGCCAATCGCTCGTTGTCGGCATCGCGGACAACCGCCTGCACCGCTTCATCGCCGGCTGCCCAGTGGCGAATCGCGACTTCGGTCATCGGGCCGCCATAGTCACGCGTCGGCACGTGCAGGATGTTTTCAATGAATCTTACGAACAGATCACGGGGCGTGAGTTCCGGCGAGGTCATCGAGGCAATCACATCACTTGTCGCAATGCGGCGCCAATGCTCGACCATTGCTGCCCTGAGCCCGGCAAGATCAACGAAATGCCAGTAGAACGAGCCTTTGGTGACGCCAAGTTCGCTGCAGAGATAATCGACGCGGATTGCCTTGGGTCCAGAGCTGGTCAACAGCTTGAACGCGGCCTTGATCCAGTCTTCAGGCGTGAGTGTTTGTTTCTTGCTCATGGCGCACCATACCCAACGTATTGCATCGATCAATCAAAAAGATACGCTTTCATGCACATGGAAAAAGGCCGGTTGCCCGGCCTTTTCTCAGTTCTTCATCCGACCGGATACTCAGTTGCAACTGGAGATCTGGTTCAGCGCAGCCGTGACGCCCTTGAGCGAATAGCTGTAGGAGGTGGCTGTGCCTCGGCGTGAGGTGGCCTTGATCGACATCGAGGTACCTGCCTTCATGGCTGCGACCAGTTGCGGTTCCTGCGCGGCGTTTTCCACCCATGCCGAATTGCCCCGGGTAAACAGGGAGAAATCGCGGCCGTCGATGTTGACCAGAACCTTGGAGGATTCCTGTAACGGATAGCCCATCATTGCCTGCGGCTCGTAGCTGACGTTCTGGCCAGGCCGCTGCGAGATGAGGAAAAAGATGTCACCGTGATCGACATTGGCCGGGGCCGAGCTGGTCGGCACCGAAAGGACATAGCAGACTTTGCCACCTGCTGAATTGTATGAATAAGCCCCCCAGGCATCAAACTGCTGGATCCTGGTGGGTGATTGCGCCGCCGCGGCGGCGGTCAATGCAAAAAGCGCCGTCACTGCGGTTGCGATTGTCTTCCCAAACATGGCTTTCCTACCGGTTCGTGGTCCTGTGTCACGCGCTCTGGGCTGTGACAATTCCCGCATGTTGCGAGGTGATTGGTTCATTTTGACTTAATCCTAGTTACCAAACCGTCAATGAAACCTGCGCAAATGTAGCAATTCGTCACTGATCGAGCTTGGTTCGTCCCTTCGTCACCTTTTGTAACAACTCGAATCCGGCAACAGTTTGACCTTTGTGAAATCCGTTGTACGTGTTGAGCTATTAGCTACAAGCGGCTGCTGATCGTAGTGTGTCTGCGGGGGAGCATAGGGGTTCTGCGCAGTTAATGTCGAATGAGATCAAAGAACGGCTTACCCATCTTGCCGCGGCTGTCGCAGTCAGCCGGGACCAGAAGGCATTTGCCGAATTGTTCGATTACTTTGCGCCGCGGCTCAAATCCTATCTGCAACGGCTAAGGATGGAGCCGTCCCAGGCCGAGGAACTGACCCAGGAGGTCATGATCGTGCTTTGGCACAAGGCAGCATTGTTTGATCCTGCCAAATCTTCACTGGCCACATGGCTGTTCCGGGTGGCGCGCAATCGCCGAATTGACGCGCTCAGACGCGACCGCTCGGGCCTTCTCGATCCCAATGATCCAGCGCTGCAACCGTCGCAACCCGAAGCGGCCGACGATCTCATCGAGGCTGAAGAGCGTGACGAACGGGTGCGCAAGGCGATGCTGGATCTGCCCGAGGAACAGGCTGTCCTGGTGCGTCAGGCGTTTTTCCTGGGGCTTTCGCACAGCCAGATTGCCGAGGATACCGGATTGCCGCTGGGGACAGTCAAGTCACGCATTCGGCTGGCGTTTTCGCGGCTGCGACGTAGTCTGGAAGCTGATGACGGCGATATGACTCTGCACTAGGTCCTGTGGACAGTTATTGTTGTGGTGTTGGTTTGGTCAGAATGGTTCATGGTCGTGACCTGAGGAGGAAGGACATGCTGAGCATATTCGACGACGAAGGCCGCGGCCAAGGGCCATTCTGGCCAAATCCCTTCGGGACGAGGCATGCAAAGCCAATGGACGTTGTTGCAAAAACCTTGAAGTGACCACCACTACGGCGATTTTTGCGCCTAGCCATTAGCTTTGCATGCCTCGCCACCACCGCAACAATAACTGTCCACAGGACCTAACCTACATGCATCATTTCAAAGAGTTGCAGCGTCCTTCGCGCATCCAATTGGGTGTGCGGCGCTGTAAGGGCACCGCGCTCTCAGAGTGAGCTTTCAGGCAGCATCTTTGTCCGCCGTCAGATTGGCGAGTGATTTGCGTGCGGCGATCCGGTGCGCTTCTGTCATGTTCGAGCGGACCGTGGCGATCGCCAAAGTCAGAACCGCTATGTCATCGGAATATCCAACCAAGGCCAGAAAGTCCGGAATGGCGTCCATCGGCATGATGAAATAGGCCAGCGAACCCAAAAGCACGGCTTTGGCCTTGCCGGGAGTCTGCGGATCAAGCGCGCAATAATAGGCGGCCACCAGATCTTCGGTGAAAGGGATCTGTTTGGCTGCCTTGGCAAAGGTGCGCCAGAACCCGGCGCGGACGGAAGTTTCGTCCGCACCCTTGGTGTTGTCGCCGGATATGTGGTCCGGTTCGAGGATTTCGCCGTCAAGGCCGGTCATGTTCATGCCTCGCTTGCTCTTTCTCTAGGAAACTACCTGCCTAATATGGTCGCTGTAGTGCGCCGCTTCAACGTCAGCCGCCCTGTTTGCTGCCGGTTGAGCTGGCAATCCGGTCCATGGCTGTGGCCAGATCGAAGTCCAGAGGGGTCAATCCTCCGGCGTCGTGGGTGGTCAGCCTGACCTCCACCGTGCGGTAGACATTTTTCCATTCAGGGTGATGGTCAATCTTCTCGGCGACCAGTGCCGCGCGGGTCATGAAGCCAAAAGCTTCGCTGAAATTGGCAAACTTGAATGTCCGGCTGAGCGCAATTTCACCGGCGTCAATGTCCCAGGAGGGAACCGCGCCAAGCTTTTGGGAAATGGCTGTGCTATCGAGTTTCTGGCGCGGCATGGCGTCCTCCTGGGTTGGAATCTGGCGGGTTTGAGTTTTGGCAAAATGGTGGTCTGTTGATGGAAACTAGCGTATCGGGCGATGGAGAAAAGACGGTAACATCAGTCTTGTTTGTCTGCATGGGCAATATATGCCGCTCACCTCTGGCCGAAGGCATTTTCCGTCAGGGTCTTGCCGCAGCCAACCTGACGGAGTTGGTGGCGGTCGATTCGGCGGGAACCGGCGACTGGCATCAAGGCGATGCGCCCGATCCCCGTTCGGTGGAAACTGCATCCCGGCATGGCATCGATATTTCCGGCCAACGTGCCCGCCAGCTCAGGCCGGAAGATTTTGACCGTTTCGACATGATTTTCGCCATGGACCGCTCCAATGAAGCGACTATGCGGGCGCGGGCGCCGTCCTCGCGGCATGACAGGATTTTTCTGTTTCTCGAGCATACGCTTGGCAGCCGGGCTGATGTGCCTGACCCCTATTACGGCGGCGGCGACGGGTTCGAGGATGTCTATCAGCTGCTGCGCGAGGGCTGCACGGAGCTGGTGTCCAGGCTTGGCAGGGAATTGCGCCAGCCCAGCGGATAGGCTTCCTCGACAAGATAGGGTCCACCACCGACCGAGTCGCGTGAGGACATCACCACGAAGCGGCCAACGTCGAAGGGCAGGGTGCGAAAATCGCCACGTTCGCCCAGATATCTGACCACATCGCCAACCCGCGGATTGCGCAATCGCGCCAGCGTCACATGCGGCGAGAAGCGGCGCGGATCCGGCGGCAGACCGTGGCGCTGGCAGATCCGCTCGATCTCGGCTTGCAGCGCCTTGAGTTCGGGGGACGGGGAAATGCCGGCCCAGATCGAGTGCGGTTTCTTGGAGCCGAATGAGCCCAAGCCGGTTAAGGAGAGCGAGAAGGACGACCGGTCGATCCGGTCGAATGCACTGACAAGCTCGTCGGCGGTGGGGCCGTCGATATCGCCGATAAATCTGAGAGTT
>Ga0163215_100536_pt1 | contig 58530 bp, 44 predicted proteins | sample SynspAceP_FD_185934 | JGI IMG/M metagenome (GOLD analysis project Ga0163215, IMG submission 185934) | Saline lake microbial communities from Ace Lake in Antarctica - Synechococcus sp. Ace-P (Hybrid Assembly) | ecosystem: Environmental > Aquatic > Non-marine Saline and Alkaline > Saline | place... | reverse complement strand
GCAACTCGGCTACGAAAGGGTAATTCCCGCACGATATCACCACGGGTGATAAGTGAATCAGTTGGATAGGTTTTATCGCCGCGGATCACTCCACTGTTGATAATAGCAATATCGGCATTGGTTGCTGCTTTAAGACTATCTGCCACAAAATTACCAAAAGCCACTTCTTGAGTTCTCACTAACTCCCTTAGGGTTTGTAAGGGCGCAGTGAGGCGGCCAATCGATTGATTTAATAAGCGGTTTAAACGCTTGTTGTATTCGTCGATCAATAGTGTCATTTTACTGTCATCAAGCAAAGACTGCGGGTCTAGGTCGGTTTCCTTGATAAACAGTTCCTCAGGAGAATTGGCGGGCCAGCTCAAGGCTAACTGTCGAACAGGATGTTTATTAGCTACGGTAAAAATGTTTAAGCTTTTTTCGTCTTCACTTTGTAAGTCCTCTGCTGAGGACAATTGCAGTGCAAAATTAATTTTTTTGGCGGCCAACAGTTCTGTATAATAGTCTTTTTCTTTAGAGTAGATCAGCCCGATCAAGTCAGCACCTTGGCGTTTTAGTTGCTTAATCTGTTGGTTGATAAGTTCTTTGGGTTCTTCGACTTTTACACGTTGCAACAAATATTCTTGCACTACCGCTTCATCTAAAATGGCAATGAAGCCAATTTTTATGCCTCCTTTGTCAATCAGTAAATGCGTATTCACACCTTCAAGGTTGCCCTTAGTCAGAGGGTCAAACAGATTAGTACTAATAAAAGGAAAGGCGGCTTCATAAGAGCGCAGGGTTAACTCATCTTCATAATAACTGAATTCCCGTTTACTAATGGCCATCATGTCAGGCTCTAAGGTATTAAGTATATCAATGATGTGAGAACCTCGGTCGAGACTGGAAAGAGGACTAGGGCCTAAACTTCCTCCACCAAAAACAAAAACGGTATATTCATCCTCTTGGCGGGCTAAGGCTAATAAACTAGCTAATTTGGCATAAGTCATGCCATTAGACGAAGTTATTTCGGGCATGTTGGCAGCAAAAACCAGTGAAATTTTGTTGATCGGTGGAGTCGTAGCCCAAGCAAGATTGGACACTGACATAAGGATTAAGGCACCGAGCCAACGAAACTTAGTAAACATTATTATCCGCAACAAAATGAATTTAGTACTAGTGTACTAAAATATTCGCATACTACCTAAAGGACATATGCGAATAATCAGAAACCAGTAATTACACTATGAACTTACAATGCTTCAATCGCCAGTTTTTGCTCTTTTAGTTTTGCAATTTGCATTGAAAAATCTGTGAGTTTTGCTTGTTCTTTTTCAATCACTTCGGCTGGTGCATTACTCACAAATTTTTCATTTGAGAGCTTACCTTGGGTGCGCTCAAAATCTTTTTGAACTTTGTCCAAGGCCCTAGCAATACGTGCAAGCTCAGCCTCTTTGTCGATCAAACCCGCCATGGGGATCAAAATTTCCATTTCTCCCACCAAGGCAGTGGCAGACGCGGGCGCTTCTTCGTCTGCCTGTAACAGATTAATACTCTCTAACCTAGCAATCGTGCCGAGAAAAGCTTGGGTGTTTTGTAAACGTTGCCAGTCTTTGGCATTCGCATTACGCAGCAATACCGCCAAAGGTTTGCTCGGTGGGATATCCATTTCACCACGAATATTACGAATACCCAGTACAAAGCTTTTCATCCATTCGATGTCATCAATAACCTGTTTGTCGATCAAGCTATCATCTTGGATTGGAAACGCTTGGGTCATAATACTGTGGTTTTGATCACTGGGTAGCGTGCGACATAGAGGCACAACCCGCTGCCAAATTTCTTCGGTAATAAAGGGCATAATCGGGTGCAAAATACGCAGAATACTTTCTAATACGTTAACCAGAGTATGACGGGTTCCGCGTTTTTGCGCGTCGCTGCTATCACTGGAATTTAAGATCGGTTTGGTCAGTTCTAAGTACCAATCGCAAAATTGATTCCAAGTGAATTCGTATACCACCTGTGCCGCAATATCAAAGCGGTATTCTGCAAAGGCTGTTTCAAATTCCTTGAGGGTGGTTTGCAGACGGGCCAATATCCATCTATCTGCTACACTCAATTCTAATTCGCCACCGCTTAGACCAGTATCCTGTTCTTCAGCATTCATTAGCACAAAACGCGATGCATTCCACAGCTTGTTGCAGAAGTTACGGTAGCCTTCAACTCGCTTAACATCAAAGTTGATATCTCGGCTGGTGGACGCCATCGCAGCAAAAGTAAAGCGCAAAGCGTCAGTGCCATAGGCGGCAAATCCATCTGGATAGCTGGCTTGTGTGCGCTTGGCGATTTTTTCCGCCAACTTAGGTTGCATCATGCCTGAGGTACGTTTCTCAACTAAGGCGTCAACGCTAATACCATCAATCAAATCAATAGGATCAATAACATTGCCTTTTGACTTTGACATTTTGTCGCCACTTTCATCCCGAATAAGCCCCGTAATGTAAATTTCTTTAAAGGGTATCTTGCCAGTGAATTTTTTGGTCATCATGATCATTCTGGCGACCCAGAAGAATATGATGTCGAAACCAGTGACTAGCACAGCACTGGGAATAAATGTGTCGAGTTCTGGTGTTTTTTTCGGCCAACCCATAGTGGCAAAAGGCCATAAGGCAGACGAAAACCAGGTATCGAGTACGTCATTGTCTTGGCGTAGGGTAATTTCAGCACCAAGTTGATGTTTTTCACGTACTTCGGCTTCGGTACGGCCAACAAAAATGCCACCTGCATCATCGTACCAAGCGGGAATGCGATGTCCCCACCAAAGTTGACGAGAAATACACCAATCTTGAATGTTGTTCATCCATTGAAAATAGGTTTTATCCCAATTTTCTGGCACAAATTTAATTTCACCACTTTTTACTGCATCAATGGCGGGTTTAGCGAGGGCTTCAACTGCGACATACCATTGATCCGTCAGGTAGGGCTCAATGACCGCTCCAGAACGATCTCCACGTGGCACTTTGAGTTTGTGATCTTCGATTTTAACTAACACGCCAGAGGCTTGTAAATCAGCCACAATTTGTTTGCGCGCCTCGAAGCGATCCAAGCCTTGATATTGGGCTGGAGCGGCCTCATTAATTTTGGCGTCATCAGTAAGAATGTTAATAATTTCTAATTGATGGCGTTTACCCATTTCATAATCATTAAAATCATGAGCTGGGGTGATTTTTACGCAGCCGGTACCGAAGTCTTGTTCAACATAATCATCCGCTATAATCGGGATGAGTCGTCCGGTAATAGGCAGTTTAATTTGTTTACCAATAAAGGCTTGGTAGCGAGGATCTTCAGGATGAACAGCAACCGCAGTATCGCCAAGCATCGTCTCTGGGCGAGTAGTGGCAACGACTAATTCGCCAGAGCCATCGGCTAAGGGATAGCGCATATGCCACATAAAGCCCGCTTCTTCTTCGCTTAATACTTCAAGATCAGAGACTGCAGTATGTAATACAGGATCCCAATTGACTAAGCGCTTACCGCGGTAAATAAGACCCTCTTCGTGTAAACGTACAAACACTTCATTTACCGCTTCTGAGAGGTCTGCATCCATGGTAAAGGCTTCACGCTCCCAGTCAGGGGAGGTGCCCAGACGGCGCATTTGTTGGCTGATGTTGCCACCCGATTCAGCTTTCCATTGCCAGATTTTTTCAATAAAGGCTTCGCGGCCTAAATCATGACGGGTTAAACCTTTGGCATTAAGCTGGCGTTCCACCACCATTTGTGTGGCAATACCGGCGTGGTCGGTGCCACATTGCCAAAGCGTATTATCACCCTTCATGCGATGGTAACGAGTCAGAGCGTCCATAATAGTCTGTTGAAAACCATGACCCATATGGAGACTGCCCGTCACGTTAGGGGGGGGCAGCAAAATGCAATAGGGACTGCCGTGACCTGAGGCTTTAAAGTAGCCCTTATCTTCCCACTCTTGATAACACTGGGCTTCAATATTTTGTGGGCTATACGTTTTTTCCATGGATTTAATTCTCGTAAATACTTGAGGCAGCAAGGGTATCTAATTGATTACCTGCTGCGCGATAATGTTTGTATCTCTCGCGGGCCATCAGTTTTAAATTTTCGGCACTGGGCACAAAGTCTATGACTTGGCCAAAGCGAGTATGAAATTCTGGTACTTGCTCGGCTAAATTAATTAATACCGCCCGTGAAAAACGTTGTGGTGTTTGCCACGTAATCTCTACTGGTGCGCCCCCAATAGGGCCTTCTCCTTCAAGATTATGCGGGACAAACCCGTCACTAGGCAGTTGCCATAATAGTTCGTCGAACTGCTCAGCTTGCTGTTTATTTTGGCAAAAGACTAAACACTTCTGTTTTTGCCGAAAACAGCGAGCCGCAGCTAAACAAGCCAATTCAAAATGAGCGGGCTGTGAGCTGCCAGACTGCGATTCATCTAACAAGAAAAATGACACTTTTGCCATAAGGATTTGCGGTCTCCTGAATTAAGCTTCAACTAGTCTTCGCTTGATAAACCAGCTCGTGTCATCAAAAACTGCGACAATAAGGGCACGGGGCGACCTGTTGCCCCTTTATTTTTACCACTTTGCCAAGCCGTGCCGGCAATATCCATATGCGCCCAGTTGTATTTGCGTGTAAAGCGTGACAAAAAACAGGCTGCGGTAATCGCGCCTGCTGGACGACCACCTAGGTTGCTCATGTCAGCAAAGGGACTTTCGATTTGTTCTTGATACTCATCCCACAAAGGCAAACGCCATGCTTTGTCACCACTTTGCTCTGAGGCATTGAGTAGTTCATGGGCCAAAGGGTTATGGTTACTCATCACGGCAGAGGCATATTTCCCTAAGGCGATAACACAGGCGCCAGTTAAGGTAGCAACATCAACCACCAACTCAGGATCAAAACGTTCCACGTAGGTTAAGGCATCGCATAGCACTAAACGACCTTCAGCATCCGTATTCAATACTTCAACGGTTTGACCCGACATGGTTGTGAGAATATCGCCTGGACGGTAGGCATTGGCATCAGGCATGTTTTCACAGCCTGCCAAGATACCCACTATATTGATGGGCAAATTCAATTCACTGATGGCATGCATAGTGCCGAGGACACCTGCGGCGCCCCCCATGTCATATTTCATTTCATCCATGGCTTCGCCTGGTTTAATAGAAATACCACCTGAATCAAAGGTTAGGCCTTTACCGACCAGCACAATAGGGGCTTGATCTGCGGGACCACCTTTGTGTTCCATTATCGTCATAATCGATTCATTGGCTGAACCACGACCAACCGCCAGATACGAGTTCATACCAAGCTCGGCCATTTGTTTTTCATTGACCGAACTGACATGCAAATTCCCATATGTCTTTTCTAAGAGCTGTGCTTGTTCAAGTAAATAAGCAGGGTTACAAATGTTAGGCGGCATATTCGCTACATCTTTTGCGGTTTTCATGCCTGTAGCAATCGCTAAACCATGAGCTAGCGCCCGCTCTCCAATAGGGAGTTCACGACGAGTAGGCACATTAAATATAATTTTACGGATTGGGCGACGTAACTCACCTTTTTTAGTTTTTAATTGTAAAAAGGTGTAAAGCGCATCTTGGGTTGCTTCCACTGCTTGGCGGATTTTCCAATAGGTATCTCGCCCTTTTACATGTAACTCAGTTAAAAAACTAACCGCTTCCATGGCGCCCGTTTCATTGAGGGTTTTGATGGTTTTGGCGATAATTTGTTTGTATTGGCGCTCATCTAATTCACGCTCTTTACCGCAGCCTACTAACAATACGCGCTCACTTAGAACATTAGGAACATGATGTAATAGTAGCATTTGACCTGCTTGGCCTTCTAAATCGCCGCGTCTGAGCAAATTACTGATATAGCCATCGCTAATGATGTCAAGTTGCTCTGCGACAGAAGTTAGACGCCTTGGCTCAAATACCCCGACAACAATGCATGCACTACGCTGTTTTTCCGGACTGCCACTTTTTACGCTAAATTCCACACGCTTTCTCCGCTATTATTTGACTAAATAAAGAGTCACCACCCAGAATAATACGCTAGAAAATTCTTTGCTTGCGAGCCGTTCTGAGTAATGCTGTGATAAGATTGCAAGAATAATTTGAGTCACAGTTAATTATTAATGATTACTGAGGCTAAGTGCATGAAAAATGCACTATAGATAAATTAAACTTGAGAAAACACTAAGTTTACTTAAAATTTCTTGTAGCGCTACTAAAATACCACTTTTTCCTTTGGAACTCGCGTGCTGATATTTCGATATTTAGTGACAGAAACTGTCAAATCACAAATTGCTGTATTTATGTTATTGATGGCAATTTTTATAACTCAGAAGTTTATTCGGGTCTTGGCTGAAGCCTCAAATGGCGACGTTCCGGCTAATTTGGTACTCGGTTTTTTGGCATTGAGTATGCCGGTGCTGGCATCGTTAATTCTGCCGCTTAGTTTATTTCTTGGCATTATGTTGGCTCATGGCCGCTTATATGTTGATAGTGAAATGAGTGTGATGCGGGCCTGTGGGATCAGCGAATGGTACATTACGCGCGTCATGTTAGTGGTTGCTGTGGTAATGGCATTATTAACTGGCTTATTAACTCTATGGTTGGCGCCTTTAGCGGTTGAAAGTGAATATCAACTTGAAGAAAAAGCCGGCGCGCAAAGCGGATTGACCACTGTCATTCCGGGGCGATTTCAACAAACTGCCAATGAACAGGCTGTGATCTTTGTCCATGATATCGAACCAGGGCAAAGCCCTCTGCGTAAAGTTTTTCTGGCCCAACATACTAAAGACGCCGGAAAACAAGATATTAGAATCGTTTATGCTCAAAGCGGTGGCGTGCTCGAAGAAAAAAATGGCGCCGAAAAATTAATCTTAAAAGATGGTTTACAATATGAAGGAACATTGGGCAAACAAGACTATCGCATCATTGAGTTCGCTGAATATCAAATTCAAATCGCTGAACAAGAAGTAGAGCAGCAAAGACGCAAATTAACCGCTTATTCCACTATGAAACTGGTGGGTGACCCTTCTATTGATGCTATCGCTGAATTGCATTGGCGCTTGGCTTTACCGCTGTCCTTACCCTTTCTGGTGCTAATTGCCGTGCCACTGAGTGCAGCCAATCCTAGGCAAGGACGCTTTGGCAAAATGGGGCCTGCTTTGATGTTATATTTGGGTTATTTTCTAATGTTGATGGCGGGACGCAAGGCCCTTGAAGATGGCAATATTCCAGCGCAATTTGGATTGTGGTGGGTGCACGGTATTTTACTCCTAATTGGGGTTGCCTTATTACTCAAAGGGCGGCCATTCGGTGTGCGCTTAAGAGCAAAGTTGCGAGGTAATGCCCGTGTTTAAGATCATAGATTGGTATATCGCTCGAACATTGTTATCGACCACAGTAATGAGCTTGTGCGTATTGACTGGCTTGAGCGCACTTATTCGTTTTATTGAGCAAATGAAACAAGTAGGTAAGGGTAGCTATGATATGACCGTAGCTGCAATCTACATACTTCTGAGTTTACCCCGTGAGTTTGAACAGTTTTTTCCTATGTCCACCTTAATTGGTGGGCTGATAGGTATGGGAATTCTAGCCAGTAATAGTGAGTTGGTTGTCATGCAAGCGGCTGGCCTAAGTCGTTGGAACATCATTGTATCCGCGATGAAATCGGCTCTGCTGATGGTTATAATTGTCATGATGGTAGGAGAGTGGGTCGCACCTGTGACCGAGGCCAAAGCTAAAGAAATACGTACTCAAGCGATATCTGGAGGGAGCTTATTTTCCTCTGAACGCTTAGTGTGGGCCAAAGATGGTGAAAACTTTGTCAGTATTGGTGAAGTTATAGATAGAAATAACCTTCGCGATGTGACGGTATACCGTTTTGACGAAAAATTGGCCTTACAACAAATCATTAGTGGCCAACAAGCCATCTATGATGGTCAGGCGTGGTTACTTAAAAATGTCGAATATACCAACTATTTACCCACACAAATCACCGTGACTCAAAAAGCACAAGATTTTTGGGTATCCACATTGACACCCGATAAACTCGGAGTTGTGACGGTTAAACCAGAGGCTCTATCTATCGGGGGGCTATATGGCTATATCGAGTACTTGCAGAACAATAGTCAAGACTCTAACCGCTATGAATTAGCCTTGTGGCGCAAGGTATTACAACCTCTCACGGTGGGGGTCATGTTATTAATGGCCTTATCGTTCATCTTTGGCCCCTTACGTAGCGTGACGATGGGGGCACGCATTATAATGGGGGTCTTGACCGGCTTCGGTTTTTTTGTCAGCAACGAGGTATTTGGCACCCTCAGCAGTGTTTATCAATTACCCCCCTTATTTGGTGCTGCATTTCCCAGTGCCGTATTTGCGTTTATCGCCATGTATCTATTGCAACGGCGAGGTTAAGTGAGCCCTGTCACCTAAACAATATTAATCTTGGAGGTCCTTCCATGCCTTATGATGGTTGGCTTCTTTGCTTAAATACAGTATCTCAGTACCGGCTATTCTGTCTTGCAAGGACTGTTTGTGTTTGACATCAAATAGTACCAGTAAGGTACCCAAACCACCCAATGAGCTAATTAGGCGCAATAGTGCTCTGCCATAGCCAAAGGGTTTATCTGTGGTACTAAATATTTTGAGTCGCCAAGCTCGCATGCCAATAGTTTGTCCACCATTACGCCAAAACCAAAGAAAAAATCCAACTACCCAAATGCTCACCCAGATCTGTAACAGGCTCTGATAAAAGACGCTGTGCTGAAAAAACTCACTAAAATTAGTATAACCTTGATTATCTAAAACCTCGTTTTCAACCAATAATAATAAGGTTATGAGCATCAACATTGCAGCCACCATAGCAACGGCTATTGCAACTAAAGTGTCGTAAATCAATGCGGCAAGACGACGGAAAAATCCGGCACGGGGAGAGCTTATTTTTGGTGAATTCATGAAAATCTGTTTTAAGTGCTTTTGTGCAGTTTAACAGTATTTGCCAAGTAGGATAAACACCTCAATAGTTTTGAAATTTTTCTTGCGCCAAGCATGTGCAACTTTATTTATATATTCTGTTGTATCCACGACGACGCGAAAAAAGCTGAAAAGGTCTCTGACGACCTAATTCAAGTACTTATTTCTAAGATTTTTATCTAATTGGTTAACCAATTTAGGTGTTTAAACTTGAGATTTCAATAGGGCTTGCCATTCTTTCAGTTTTTTCCTTACTAACATCAGATGTTGTAGCACTATGCTCATAATACTTAAGTCTTCAATGCTTGAATAAAAAGCTATTTCATTCAGTGTCTTACAAAAATAACCTAGCGAAATATAACGGGTTATAGTTATCGCCTCTAGTATTGGTAAGCGCTAAATGTGATTTTATTTGCTATTTTGGTCTACCAAAGGGTTGACCTTTCTGGGTTTTGTTGTAACTATGTTGTAAATTCTTTGTGAGTGTTTAGTGACTTGCTTGTAAGGGGTTGTAAGTTTTTAACGATATCTAAATTCAGAGTGATAATTTTATTAATTAAAGATGTGGCTACAATGACTTTTTGATCTGTTCATCAAAGGCCACACAGGAGAGGACTATGGGACACAAACTATCTAAAATTACCTTAGCTGTGCTGTCAGCCACATCGCTGAATTTTTCCTCGGCGCTATTTGCACAAGAGACTGAAACTGACGCTGATGTAGAAATAATTCAAGTCAGTGGCATACGGGCTTCTCTTACCAATGCTCTTGCAGAAAAACGCTCTGCGTCTAGCTTGGTGGAGATAATTCAAGCTGAAGATATTGGCAAATTGCCTGACCAAAACTTGGCTGAAGTACTAGAAAACATAACGGGTATCCAAATCACTCGTTCAGCTGGCGTAGGTACTGGTGTGCAAATTCGTGGTACTGACGCAAACCGCACTGAAATTAATGGTGTTTCTACTGTCGGTTCAGGTGCTGGACGCAGTGGTATCAATTTTGAAGATGTTTCCGCTTCGATAATTGCTGGTGTTGAAGTCACTAAATCTCCTGAAGCAAAAACCATCGAAGGTTCTGTGGGTGGCACTATCAACCTTAGAACGATTCGTCCACTTGAATTAAACGAAACATTGGGTTCTGTCAGAATACAAGGGGAAGACAGCAGTCTTTCAACTGATGGTGTTATGCCTAGAGTGTCCGGTACCTTTGGTGACAACTGGGAAACTGATAATGGTGAATTTGGCGTCGTTTTTAGTGCCAGTTATGCTAAGCAAGATGTTACTGCTTTCCGTCCTCGTGCCGACCGTGACAACCTTGTTCGCTCAGATAGTGGTTTAGCCAGTGCGCAAAGTTTCCACTTTTTACCCATTCAATTTCTTATTCAAGATTACGATAACTATGAATATGAAACGAAGAATTTAGCCGGGTCTTTTGAATGGGCGCCAAATTCACAGAGCAAGTTCTGGTTTGATGCCATCATCAATGATCAAGAGCGCAGAGAAGAGAGTTCAAGAGTTCAGGCTTCAGGTGTGAGTGACCTTATAGGTGTCTCAGTTCCTAGTGCGTTTGAGACTGTGGATTTTGGCTCCTTAGACGGCCTAGACCTTGGTAGTATTCAGGCGGCAATTCAGGGAGTCATTCCCGTTCAGTCGGACGGCTCAGATCCAAATCTGCGTCTTTCAAGTGATACAAGCACACGGATAACAAAGAGTAAAATATTCAGAGTCGGTGGCGAATATCAAGGTGAAAATTATAAAGTCAGTGCTGAAGTATCATCGTCTAATTCTGATTCATCAACACCTAGAATTGATACCACACTTAACTTTATTAACCCTAATGCTACCCTTGGCTCTGCCAATGATAATGGTACGCCATTTGAGTATGATTTAAGCGGAGGCTCACTTGCATTTGGTATTGCATTTGACGCAGCAAATGCGCCAACTCGCAGTGATATGCTCGATCCTTACAACTACGCGTTGCAGGCTGTAGCCATAGGCCAAAACACTAACGAAAACTCTGAAGACGCTGTGCGTGTTGATTTCACCTATGACCTCAATATGTCGATTATTACCACAGTTGATACGGGCTATCGTTACAATAAATCGTCAAGTGTTTCTAACGTAATTGGTTCAAATGTTAGCATATCCAAGTTATCAGATTCTCCAAGAGGCTCTTTGTTTGCTGACATCCTAACTGCAGGCCCTGACAACTTTAATGCCGCTGATGGCCGAGACCTCTTTGTTAAAGATTTTCTACTTGTTAACCCAGAACTGGTCGCATCGGACCCAGATCGCGTGTTTGATACATTAGCCAATGCCATTACTCAACACGGCGGTTCAAAACCACTTAACACACCAACATCATCGGTTGCTGGCTTTTATGATATTAGTGAATCTACCAACGCTCTGTATGCTCAAGCGAATTTTGAGGCTGGTATATTCCGCGGTAATTTTGGGCTTCGTTATATCACAACAGACTTAGATTCGACTGGTACTCGCAGCGTGAATGGTGAAACGGTAGAAGAAACGACAGCCAGTAGTTATGACTTTTTACTTCCTCGAGTGAATCTAATTGCAGAGGTCGCTGAGGATGTCATTTTACGTGCTGCTTGGGGTAAAGATATTCGTCGCCCTAATTTTAACGACCTATCGAGTTCATACACATTCAGCACGAGCCCTAACCCTGCTGTTTCGGGAGGTAATCCTGATTTAAAACCTGAAGTGGTGACGTCATTTGATATTTCTGCTGAGTGGTATTTCGCTGAAGCAGCCATAGTCAGTATTGGTTATTTCCACAAGACACGTGAAGATGTGCATGTTGGTCAACAAGTCGACCCATATTCAGCTCCAATCACCGGCTACCGTGACATTGTTGGTCCAACTTGTGAACAAGGAGGTATTTGGAACCCAATAGCCCTCATCAATGTATTTGGCCCAGTTGGCGCTGATGTAGGTGTTTGTGTGCCATTTTCGAGTGTAATCAATGACACCAAAGACACTACGCAACAAGGTATTGAAATGGCCTTTCAATATGACCTTTCTGCTTTTGAAAGTGACTTAGGATGGGCATCAGGATTTGGTGTGGTCGCTAACTATACCATTCAAAAGTTCTCAGGTGGTGAAGCGGTTAACACTTCAGCAAGCCGTCCTAGTCAAGTCTTTGCAGCAACAACCGGTTCTTCGCAAAATTCCTTAGAAGTTACCGCAGTGCAGGGCTTACTCAATCTATCTGAAAACGCTTACAACTTTACGCTCTACTACGAGAAATTTGGTCTGTCTGCCAGAATGCGTTACACATGGCGTGAAGCATTCCGTTCAGACGATTTTGGCAGTACTTCCTCCTATCCTTGGGGTTTCCCTGTTGTTCAAGCGGACAGAGGACAGCTTAATGCTAGCGTTAGCTACGATGTAAATGAGCAATTCAACATTGGTATTGAAGCCGTCAATCTAACTGAAGAAAAAATTAAGCAGTATTGTGTGAATGAAGGCGCGCTGCTGTGTTTCGAAGGGCTTACTGACCGCCGCATCACCCTGGGCGCTAGCTACAAATTCTAGAAGCAAAATTCTAATATTAAATAGAGAAAATCATCAAAAAATAAGCATCTATCCCCAGCATTATTCTGGGGATAATGGTTAAGCGCTTTACTCATACAAGCGTGATGATATACAAAATCACTACAAATAGGAGTTAGATATGACCAAACCTACCATTGGTTTCATTGGCCTTGGCCTCATGGGCAGCAACATGGTTGAAAACCTACAAAAAAAAGGTTTTAAACCCATTGTAATGGACCTCAATAAGGATGCGGTTGCGGCCGTTGTTGCACGCGGCGCTACCGAGGCTAAATCGGCTGCTGAATTAGCCGCGGCCAGTGACATTGTGATGCTTTGTCTCACTACGTCAAACGTTGTCGAAAAGTTAGTTTATGCCCAAGATGGTATCTTAGCCGGCATTAAAGAAGGCGCTGTATTGATCGATTTCGGTACGTCAATCCCAGCTTCAACTCGCAAGATCGGTGCTGACCTTGCCAAGAAAGGCGCGGGCATGGTTGATGCTCCACTTGGTCGCACGCCAGCTCACGCAAAGGATGGTTTACTTAACATCATGGCCTCAGGTGAGCAAGCAACCTTCGATAAGGTGAAGCCAATTCTTGACCTGCAAGGCGAGAATGTTTTCTATTTAGGCGCATTAGGCGCGGGTCATACCACTAAGTTAATCAACAACTTTATGGGCATGACTACCGTCGCTGCAATGTCGCAGGCTTTTGCCGTGGCCGAGCGCGCTGGTGTTGACCGCAAGCAGCTTTTCGACATCATGTCCACTGGACCGTCTAATTCACCGTTTATGCATTTCTGCAAAAACTACGCTGTTGATGGTGTGAGTGATTTGGGATTTTCGATCGGCAATGCCAACAAAGATTTAGGTTATTTTCTGGAGATGGTCAAAGATTTAGGCACTCGTGCACAAATTGCTGAAGGCACGTCAGCCAACCTCCAGGCGGCATTTGATGCAGGTATGGGTAATGGCAATGTTCCGGAGATCTTTGATTACTTCCTTAAGTTAGGCAAGTAATCAAGCACTGGGCTTGATACTTGTTGGGTAACGAAACAAGCCATCAGGAGTATTGAGTGACTTTGTCCTTGCTCTTGATAACTTTGAAGCCTCTACATTAGAGGCTTTTTAGTTCACCTTACCAGCAAGTCTAAGGTTGGTTATAGACCCAAAATCATTGGCGTTGCAGTTAGGTGGCAATGGAGCTCAGTCCCATGAACTTAGATGTACTAATTGATTGGGGTGAGTGAGAACCGCCAAAAAAGCTGCAGTTTTAATGATGACGGGTATAGAGCACTAATACCTCAGTGAGCAAGTATACGGGGTGAAAATAAAGCATTGGCGTTAGTAGGGTATTACGCTGTTCTAGCTGAATGATGAGCAAAAAAGAGGAATTAATTATGAGCCAAAGTGAACATTTTTTATTTGGTAGCGAGACAGAAATTGAGGATATTGGTGGTGGTTTAAAACGCCAAATGTTGGGTTATAACAAAGAATTGATGGCAGTTAAAATTTGGTTCGAGAAGGGTGCTATAGGCTACAACCATGCCCATAGGCATTCACAAGTAACCTATGTGGTAGAAGGCGAATTCCATTTTAATATTGATGGGGTTACAAAAGTATTAAAAGCTGGTGATAGCTGCTTGATACCGCCATTTGCCGATCATGGTGCGACTTGTCCTACTGGCGGTATTCTAATTGATACTTTCAGTCCCGCACGGGAAGACTTTGTAGAGGGCTTATAACATAGCAATGTCATTGATGAGCTAGTGTTTTGTTATTCGCTATTGCGAAGCAAAATTACTGTGCGTCATTTGACCTTAGTCCTAAGCAGAAAATCACTAGTTAACTATGATAGTTTTGAGGTTGGTGAGTTGTGAAATTATTAGAGAGAGGAGCTATGCAATGCACTTAGCAAAAATAACGAGCCATTTGTTGCTAGTAGTTACACTTGTTTCATCGTTATTAATTCAAGCACAAGAGCATCCAAATTTGATTCTGACTAAGGCTGGTGTCGAAAACCTTAGAAAAAATTTGGGTAAAGTACCTTTATTTGACGCTACTGTACAAAGTGTCAAAAAAGAAGTAGATGCTGAAATTGCATTGGGTATCGATACACCAATTCCCAAGGATTTTTCGGGTGGTTATACCCATCAAAGACACAAGCAAAACTTCCTTATTGCACAAAAAGCGGGGGCGCTTTATCAAATATTGCAAGACGATAAATATGCTCTTTATATCCGCGATATGCTCTTTCAGTATGAGGCTATGTATCAGGAGCTACCGGTGCATCCTCAGGAACGCTCTTATGCCCGCGGCAAGTTGTTCTGGCAATGCCTAAATGACAGCAATTGGTTGGTTTATATGAGCCAAGCCTATGATGCTATTTATGAGACGCTTTCAGTAGCAGAGCGCGATCAGCTAGAGAACAATTTATTTCGACCCTTTGCCGATTTTATCTCCATCGGAAATCCGCAGTTTTATAATCGCGTGCACAACCACAGTACTTGGGGTAACGCAGCTGTCGGTATGATTGCACTAGTCATGAATGACGATGAATTACTGCAAAGAGCCTTGTATGGCATAGAAAACGATGGTCTTGCCTTAGATGCCAGAGACAATGATGGCGGTTTGATTAAAGTAGAAGGACAAAAAGCAGGTTTCTTGGCCAATCTTGAAGAGCCTTTTTCACCCGATGGTTATTACACTGAAGGACCCTATTATCAGCGCTATGCCATGTATCCGTTTTTGATTTTTGCACTGGCAATGCACAATGTTTCACCTGAAATGCAAGTATTTGAACATAAGAATAATGTACTCCTAAAAGCGGTGAATGCACTGCTCAACTTGTCCGATGCCGATGGCGAGTTTTTCCCCTTAAATGATGGCCAAAAAGGCATGTCTTATTATACCTCTTCATTGGTGACAGCCGTCGACGTAGCCTATTATTACGGCGAACAAAATCCACAACTACTGAGTATTGCCCAGCAGCAAAATGAAGTGTTGCTAGACGAGTCAGGCCTGTCGGTTGCCATTGGAATTAGAGATGGAAAATCGCAGCCTTTTGTCAAAAAATCCATAAACTTAAGGGATGGTCAAAATGGCGACCAAGGTGGTGTTGGGATACTTCGTTATGGCAATGAAGAGCTGACACTGGTGTTTAAATATGCTGCACAGGGTTTGAGCCACGGTCATTATGACAAGCTGTCTTACTCACTCTATGACAAGGGTAATGAAGTCCTTCAGGATTACGGTCTTGCTCGTTTTGTTAATATAGGGCAAAAGGGCGGTGGTAACTACCTCAAAGAAAATAAAACCTGGGCAAAGCAGACTATTGCCCATAATACTCTTACCCAAAACCAAACATCACACTTTAATGGTGATTACGAAACAGGTAGCAAATATCATTCACAGTTGCAGTTTTTTGATGCTTCTAAGGACGATGTGCAAGTTGTTAGTGCTAAGGAAGTCAACGCTTACCCAGGTACCGAGATGCAACGCACTATGGCGATGATTAAACTTAATAATTTCGAAAATCCTGTTGTACTGGATATTATGAAAGTGAGCTCCGCTAGTAAAAATCAATATGATTTTCCCTTCTATTTTATGGGGCAGGTGATAAATATGAATTTTGAGTATGACTCACCAGATAGCTTAAGTCCTTTAGGTAAGGATAACGGTTATCAGCATCTGTACTTGGAAGGTAAAGGCAAGCCCTCTGGCGAGACCACACAATTTTCGTGGTTGGGCAACGGGACTTTTTATACCTTGACTACCGCTACCAACGCGGCTGATGAATTACTACTAACACGATTGGGTGCAAAGGATCCTGAGTTTAATTTACGCAGAGATGCCGCCTTTATGATCCGCCGAAAGGCAACGGGCGATACCGTTTTTGCATCAGTTATAGAGCCACATGGAGCTTATAGTAGTGTTTCAGAGTTATCGGAGAATTCCGACAGTAGCATTGCTCAACTTAAGGTGGTGTTTGATGATGCAAATTATACTGCAGTCTCAATCATCGACAAGAAAGGACAAGTTAGTCTATTCATTTTAGCCAATATCCAGTCATCAGATGCTAAGCAACATCAATTAAAAATAGACGGTAAGTCATTTGAGTGGACTGGGCATTATTACTTTAAAGATGATAGTTAATGCGTGTCCATATGCGCTCTACTGTCAGCAGAGAGTGGCTGCCACTCAGCCATATCTTGTGTTGGTTGTAAACGCCTGATTTGAAGGATATGCACAGTTCAATTTTGTCATCACTATTATTGTTTATATTGACGATTTGCCCTACGTCGGGTTTGCCATGTTTGATTAATCTGACTGTCAATAGCTTGTTAGTCAGATTAATACACTAAGTGACTTGCTGTATGGATTATCGGCATTCGACACCATTCTTTGGCCCAACATCTGTTGTGTTAATTTAATATTGGTAATGCCTTTTGTTGGTTTTATGTTGTTTTGGTCATACCAAATATTAAATATTGGTTGACACTTTGGTTGTCATTAGTTATTTTTGTCTCGGCGGCAAAGATAAATCAATATTTTAACCATGACATAAAGCGTTTTTGGTTCAGTGTTAACAGATTTAGTTGTCCTCAATGAACCTAAATTTATCTTTATGTGGAGAATAAAATGTCAATGGCAAATAAAGTAGCAATTGTCGCCGGTGGTGGTCGAGATATTGGTCGTGCTTGTGCACTTGAGTTGGCAAGCAAAGGCGCAAATGTTGTTATTACCTATCATGCTAGCTCCGCCAACGCTGCAAGTGCCGTTATTGAAATGCAAGCAATGGGAGTAGAGGCCTTAGCGTTACAGGCTGACCTTACAAGTCAAGAAGGTGTTGATGCGTGTGTTAAGGCAACCTTAGATGCCTTTGGTAAGATCGATACCCTAGTCCATGTGTCAGGCGGTCTAATCGAACGTATAAAAATTGCCGATATGTCTTTAGCTCACTGGCACAAAGTCCTTGATTTGAATTTAACGTCTTTGTTTATGATGACTCACGCATGTATTCCGCATATGCCTGCTGGCAGTACTATTGTTACTTTGGCTTCTCAAGCAGGGCGCGATGGCGGTGGCGGTGGGGCGGTAGCCTATGCGACTTCTAAAGGCGCAATTATGACTTTTACTCGAGGCTTAGCTAAAGAACTAGGCCCGAATATCCGTGTTAATGGTGTGTGTCCAGGTATGATCAGTACAGGATTCCACGACACGTTTACCAATGACACTATTCGCACCAATGTGGCAGGTGCCACGGCACTCAAACGTGAAGGAAAGTCTGAAGAAGTAGCGAAATTAGTTGGCTTTTTAGCCAGCGATGAATCGTCTTATATGACAGGCAATAATATAGATATTAACGGTGGTTTGTTGTTTTCTTAAACCAGCCCTAACGATTTCAAAACCCGCGTACCCTGCGGTAGGGGCACTGTTTATCAGTGCCCCTTTTTATTTGTGCTCGCTTATCCCTTTGGTAGGAGCAAAAAATGAGGCGGTTTGCAAACCCGAATTAACAAGTATGTTGATGGTGTTTCGTTGTCATTAATTCACTAGGTGATTTAAGGAATACAAGCCACGAGTTTCACTCGATTTTCGTTTAACTTCTTCCAATGCTTTAGATTCACTCACTTCAAACAAGGCGTTAATTAAACGATTGAAATGGTGATGCATAGCCGTGCGTGCGCTTTGTGAATCTCGGCTTTTCAATGCGTTATAAATTGCTTTATGTTCTTCGAGCCTATCGCTATCACTTTGGCTACAGACATTTTTATAGGCATTTTTAATTTCTTCGCGACTGTCACGTAACTTCCATAAATTTTCTACTGCTAGAAACACGGCATTGTTGCGAGTGGCATTAGAAATAATGATGTGAAACTCCCGATCTGCCTCATCTGCATTAATCCCTTTTTGCATCGCATCTAAGGTGAGCTTTAATTTTGCTAACTCTGCTTCTGTAATTGTCATGGCCGCTAACGCTGCGGCTTCGCCCTCAATTAAGGCCCTAGCTTGGGTTAGCTCGAAGGCGCTGACAGGTTTTGTTTCTTGTTTGTTTTGTTGCATCTCCAGTACATATACCCCTGAGCTGGTTTTAACTTCTACACGCTGGCGGACTTCAAGGGCGATAATTGCTTCGCGAACCGTGGGGCGACTAACTGAGAAGGATTCTGCCAACTCGCGCTCAGGTGGCAATCGGCTACCTGGAGGGTAAGCACCTGAATCGATAAGGGTCTCAATTTTTTCGACTATGTTCCAAAACATACGTTTGTTTTTCATTTTTTAATACCTTTAATACATAGTGTTTGAGGACCAAACTATTAAAGTCAATGATATCGAATACCGACACTAATAGGCAAAGCAATTTGACTAATTTGTATGATAAACAATTTACTTACAATTAGCATACAACTGTTTTATTGGTATTACCAAATATTTGTTAATTGGTAATAATTATTGTTGACAAGTGGTTGACACAATTCGCATAAATTGGTTATATGTGACTGTCTGTAAAAAGCAATGCGAGAAACACAATGATATTAATCTCAACGATAAGCAAAGTAAGCTATGTGCTGCTCCAACAAAGTAAAAAGCCAGCTTCTCTTAAAGCGGTCTGTATCGTTAGTATTATGTTAGGTCTATCTGCCTCAGCTCGCTCGCAAGAAATTGCAACTTAAGAATCATTAATCAAAAAAAACGTAGCCCTTTGTGAGGTATTTCACCTCAGTTGGCGACACCAGTACCAATGTAGGCCGAAAAATAAAGTAAGTAAAAATGTAGATGTGTCGTTCAATACATTTAATTGGTTGGACGAACTATAAATCATAAATTGTTAATACTGAGGTAACGGGGGGGCGGCTGATGATATTCAGTTAAGTTCACTGCTTATTTTCAGCTACTTTTAGGTAATATCATGGTTGTTACAAAAGCGAAATCACCTTGCAAATTTATTCTTTTTAGCTTGTTTTTGGTGGCGAGTATACCGGTAGTTAAGGCCACTGAATATTTAGTGACAACACCAGAAGAATATAAAAAAACTATTGATAAAGTGGTGGCAGGCGACCGAATCGTGCTCGCTGATGGTATTTGGCAAGATTTTGAAATTTTATTTAAAGGCCAGGGTTCTGAAAAACAAGCCATTGAATTAACGGCACAAACGAAAGGTAAGGTCATCTTGTCTGGACAGTCAAATCTTCGTTTGGCGGGTGAATATTTAGTTGTATCCGGTTTAGTATTTAAAAATGGCTATAGTCCAACCGGCGAAGTTATCTCCTTTCGACAAAACTCGAATAATTTAGCTAACCACAGCCGCGTGACTGAAACCGTTATCGATCATTTTAATAACCCAGACAAGTTTTCTTCTGATAGCTGGGTATTGATGTATGGCAGGCATAATCGCTTTGATCACAATCATGTCGAAGGCAAGAGTAACGCAGGTGTCACCATGGCGGTGCGTTTAAACAGTGAAGCCAGCCAGCAAAATCATCATCAGATCGACAATAACTATTTTGGTCCCCGGCCCATATTAGGCTCAAACGGTGGCGAGACATTACGTATTGGTACCAGCCACTATTCACTGAGCAATTCCTATACTTTGGTAGAAAATAATTACTTTGACCGCTGTAATGGTGAGGTGGAGATTATCTCGAACAAGTCGGGCAGTAACATTTTTCGCAATAATGTATTTTTTGAATCCCGCGGCACCCTGACCTTACGCCACGGAAGTGATAATTTAGTGGAAGGTAATGTGTTTTTCGGTAATGGTCAGGATCACACCGGTGGCATACGTGTTATCAATGGTAACCAGACTATCCGCAACAACTATTTATCAGGCCTGACGGGCACGCGTTTTGGCGGTGGTCTTGTGGTAATGAATGGTGTGCCAAACTCTAAAATTAATCGCTATCACCAAGTTGACAATGCCTTAATTGAAAATAATACCTTAATAGATGTGACGAACATCAATTTGGCTGCAGGTAGTGATGAAGAACGCACCGCTGCGCCTATCAATAGCCGCTTTATGAATAACATAATCATTAATCGAGATGGGCAAGATCCTTTCCATTTGTTGGATGATATCAGTGGCATTAAATTTTCAAATAACCTCGCAAGTCAGACAAGTGCTAGTGAAATTAACTCAGGATTTAGTTTAATTGCGCCACAATTAGCCCAAGCAAAAAATGGATTATGGTATCCAACCGATAAAAAAGCGGCTGAGTTAGGTGCATCACGCAGTTTATCACCTATAAGCAAAGAGCAAGTAGGTGTCAGCTGGTACCCTAAAAGCGCTGCTATTGTTGATTTCTCTGCGGGTAAAAAAACCAAAATTAATAGCAAAGAAGAGTTGGTTGAAGGCTTAAAATCAGCACAGCGAGGTGAGCAATTTATTTTGGCTGATGGCGCTTATTTACTCGATAAAATACTCAGTATTACAACGGTAGTGAGTATTCAAGCTGAAAATAGCGGCAAGGTCATTTTATATAATTTGCGTCCAGTTATGTTTGAAATCGCTGATGGTGGTAGTTTGAAACTGCAAGGTGTCATCATTGACGGCAAAGACTCGGTAGACTCAGCGGGAAATGTACTCATTCGTAATACCAAATTACCTACTCTACAAAACTACACTCTAGTATTAGACAGCGTGCAAGTGCGTAATCTCAATGTTAACCACTCTTTTCATGTTTTTGACGCAGGCTACCGTAGTTTTGCCGACTTAATTAGTATCACTAATAGCCAATTCTCGAATATCACCGGTGACATATTAAGACTCAACAAAGAGCAAGATGATCTGGGGATCTACAATGCTGAATATGTTGTCATGCACAATAATCGCTTCACAAACGTCGAGGGAGTGATTGCTAATGTTTATCGTGGTGGGACCGATGAAAGTACCTTTGGTCCACATGTAGATTTTAGCCATAACCAAGTGCGTGATAGTAGCAAAGGTAAGCGAAATAAAAGTGCAGCAAGTTTGTTTTTACATGGAACTCAAGTGAATATTATTGCAGCTAACCAGTTCGTAAATTCTGCGCCTATAGTACTTGAGCATACTGTAGGTGAGCCTCATACCCGTATTGTTGACAATGTGTTTGAACAAACACCAGAGCCTGTGATTCAACAACTCTTTCCTCTAAGTGGCGCTGTGTTGACCATGACTGGGAATATTAGCAAATGAAGCCCCAGCACAAAGCTGGCTTGAAGCGCGTAATAGCGTTTAGCAACTTGAGTAAAGTAATATGAAAATGAAAAATCTGCGTTGGTGGGTGATCGCCTTAATCGCATTAGCCACAGTTGTCAATTACATCGATCGATCCGCGCTGAGTGTGTTGTGGCCAGACATTGTCGAAGAATTATTCCCAGATGAGTCTGGTTTAGAGCGCAAACAAATATATGCCAATATCTCTATGGTTTTCATTTTGTCTTATGCGTTTGGTCAAGCGATATTCGGTAAAATATTTGACTGGGTAGGCTCACGGATGGGCTTTGTACTGTCTATTGGTATTTGGTCAATCGCTACTGCTGCTCATGCATTTGCGCAAGGTGTGCTTAGTTTTAGTATTTTCCGCGCTATTCTAGGTGTGGCTGAGGCAGGTAACTGGCCGGGTGCAGCAAAGAGTAACGCTGATTGGTTTCCCACCATAGAGCGCGCACTCGCTCAAGGTATATTTAACTCTGGCGCAGCGATTGGCGGTATTATTGCGATCCCTTTAATTGCCTATCTAACGGTGTTTTTTAGCTGGCAAATGGTCTTTGTTGTAATAGGTTTGGTAGGTTTGTTATGGCTTATTCCTTGGATAATATTGGTTAAGGCACCACCTGAGTCACACCCTTGGATTACCGACGAAGAACGCGAGTATATTTTAAGCGGTCAAAGAAATACTGACGCAAAGCAAGAAACTAACAAAGAAGAATATAATCCTTCAACAGCTGAACTACTTTCCCGGAAAGAAAGCTGGGGCGTGATTATTGCCTCAGCGGCGATTGATCCTATCTGGTGGTTATTCGTTTTCTGGATCCCTATTTACCTAAATGAAGTTTATGCAATGGATGTGCAATCTATTGGTATTTACGGTTGGGTACCATACGTTGGTGCTATGTTAGGTGCATGGTTTGGTGGCCTTCTCGCTCAAAACCGCATTAAAGCCGGCTGGAATACCGACAAAACCCGCAAACTGACTATTACCCTGGGTTGTTTAATTATGTTGCCCGCTTTATTGGCGATGGCCAGTCCTGGTGGCCCAACTACCGCGGTAATCATCATGGCGATTATCCTTTTTGGTTTCCAAACGGTCATTGGCAATGTTCAAACGCTGCCAAGTGATCTATTTGGTAAAAAAGCTGTCGGCACACTTTCAGGTTTTGCAGGGATGGCTGCCAAACTTGGCGCCTTAGGCTTAACCGCGCTGGTGCCTATTCTAACGGCAGATGGTAACTACACCCCTGCATTTGTTATTGGTGCCTCTTTAGCGGTTATTGCAATGCTCGCGGTTTGGGTGCTCATCCCAAAGGTTGAGCCATTAAGCAGTAAAAAATAAGCGCTTATCGACCAATATTTTAATTTAAGTTCATCGAACTTTATCAATGAATTATAGCCAGGGTTTATTATGCAAAAAGTAGTGTTATTTGGTGAATGCATGCTCGAATTGAGACAAGCCGCCCAGAGCGATACCTTACATCGCTCATTCGCCGGTGATGTTTATAACACCGCGGTTTATCAAAAACGGGCCTTCGCGCAGCAACAAGTCAGCTTTATGAGTGCTCTTGGAGAGGATGTTATTAGTCAAGAGCTGACGGCAAGCTGTCAAGCTGAGGGACTAACAACGGATTTGCTTAGGTATTCGACTACAAAAAATCCTGGGATCTATCTAGTTCAAACCGATAAACACGGTGAACGTTCGTTTTTATATTGGCGTGAAAATTCTGCCGCCCGACAAATCATGAAGTTACTTGATGATGATATGCGCAACGCGGTCTGTAAGGCTGATTTGTTCTTTTTTTCAGGTATATCTTTAGCCATTTTAGCCCCAGAAGACCGAGCTAACTTTTGGCAGTTTCTTAGTAAAGTACAAGAGGCGGGTGTCACCATTGCCTTTGATCCCAATTATCGGGCGCGCTTATGGCAAAGTGAAGAGGATGCTAGACAGCAATTTTCACTAGCATTTGCCGCAAGCACTATTGTATTGCCCGGCATCGAAGATTTTACCGCACTGTATGGCCTGAAAGACCTAAGTGAGATTGTGGCTTTCTGCCAGCCCTTCAATATCAACGAACTGGTGCTCAAAAATGGTCCTAACTCGGTGTTTGTGCGCACCGAGCATGCTGAGTTTAGCGTAGCAATTGAACCGGTTAAAAACGTGGTAGATACCACCTCAGCGGGTGACTCTTTTAATGGTGTTTATTTAGGGGCGAGACTCGCCGGTTATGATATTAAATTAGCAGTTAAGCTTGCCGCTAAAGCTGCAGGTTTGGTTATTCAATTTCCAGGTGCCATTGTTCCAAAAGAGAATTTTAACGAGCTAATTAAGGCACAATTATTAGCATTTGAACATCAAGCTAACTAGCTGTTTACAAATACAAAGAACATTTTTATAAGAGTGAAGGTGGTTTGCTCACTCCTCTTGCATTTAGTCACTAGGTGCCAGAAGAAGGTGTTTAATTGATGAGGTACAAACTAATAAGCCCCCGATTTAAATTAAGTAGTAACAACAGTTTGACATGGGTGCCGCTTTCTATGCCCTCACGGCCATGCCGATAGTCTGTATAAGTACTATGAATTTTCCGTTTTAACCCTATGGGTGCATAGTCGATGTTACGCAACTGTTAATTGTTAAAGGGGGAATTATGCCTATTATTGGATTTCCGGTTGAGTCAAAGCCGGGGGAAAAACGCTGTGCCCTACTGCCAGCTAATGTGAAAGCTTACACCTTATTAGGTGCAAAAGTGTTAATTGAAAAGGGCTTGGGGATTGCGCTGCACATCAGTGATGATGAATATGTTGAAGCCGGTGCTGAACTAGCGGAAAGTCGGCAAGCCTTGCTGCGTAAAGCCAATATTATTGCGGCCTTACACAAGTTGCCAAGTGATGAACTGCAAACTATTAGTGCAGAATCATTGCTCGTCAGTTACCTCGACCCATTTAATGAGTCTGCTTATATTCAGCAGCTATGTGCAGCAAATCTATCCAGTATTAGTATGGAAATGATCCCGCGTATTAGCCGTTGTCAAAAAATGGATGCTTTGAGTTCACAAGCCAGTTTAGCGGGTTATGTCATGGTATTACAGGCCGCTAACACCTTAGATGCGGTTTTTCCGATGATGATGACGCCCGCGGGAACCTTAAAACCGGCCAAGGTCTTTATCATTGGTGCAGGTGTCGCGGGCTTGCAAGCCATTGCCACCGCTAAACGTCTAGGGGCGAGTGTCACTGCCTTTGATACCCGCAGTGTGGTGGCAGAGCAAGTGCGTTCACTGGGTGCTAAGTTCCTCGCAATCGATTTAGGCCAAACCGGTGAAACCGGGCAAGGTTATGCGCAGGCCTTAACGCCAGAGCAAATGCAAATTCAACAGCGTGAGCAGGCTAAGTGTATTGCTGACTCCGATATTGTTATCACCACGGCACAACTCTTTGGACGTAAGCCGCCGGTGTTAATCGATCAAGCGACTATTGCATCTATGCGACCAGGCAGTGTCATTGTGGATATGGCGGCCGAAAACGGCGGTAATGTGATGGGCTCGATTTCTGGTGAAACCGTGCAAATCAGCGGTGTTAGTGTGATTGGTACAGGCTATTGGGCTAATGGTGTCGCCAAACATGCCAGTCAAATGTATGCCAGTAATGTGTTGAATCTTATTGGTGAATTTTGGGATAAAGAGCTAAATCAATTTGCTCTGGATATTGAAGATGAAGTGCTATCGGCTTGTGTTATTAGCTACCAAGGTAAGGTAGTAAACAAGATGATCAGCGATTTTTATCAACAAAATGGCGTAGTAATTAAGACTAAGCCAACCCAAATGACTGCGGAGGCCTAAGATGGACGGAATTTATTTACTCTTTATTTTAATGTTGTCGATCTTTGTCGGCTTTGAACTGATCCAAAAAGTACCAGCAACTTTGCATACACCCTTGATGTCCGGCGCCAATGCGATTTCAGGCATTACCGTGGTGGGGGCCTTAGTCCTAGCTGGCGATGAAAGCTTAGGTGATTACGCCATGTATCTCGGTGCTTTTGCGGTGTTTTTGGCTACCATTAACGTGGTGGGCGGATACTTGGTTACTGATCGCATGCTCGCCATGTTCAAGAAAAAGCAATAAGGGGGCCGTATGATAGAGTTAACGGCGAATAGCGCCTTATTAATCAATTTTGTTTATGTTATTGCGGCAGCACTTTTTATCTACGGATTAAAACTGTTAGGCCACCCCTCAACGGCACGTAAAGGCAATGCTTTGTCGTCCTTAGCAATGTTATTAGCGATTGTCGTGACCTTACTAGACTTATCGATAGTAAGTTATCAATGGATCATTATTGCCATGGTGGCTGGCTCAATAGTAGGCGTGTTTGCAGCGCGGCTTATTGCTATGACAGCTATGCCTGAGTTGGTGTCTTTGCTTAACGGCATCGGCGGTTTGGCTAGCTTATTTGTGGCATGGTCAACCATGGCAGCACCTAGCCAGATGTCGATATTTATTCTGCTAGTGACCTACTTAGCTTTATTGATTGGCGGCGTGACCTTTTCAGGTAGTTTAGTGGCCTGGGGTAAACTCAGCGAACGTATCGTTGGCCGCCCCATAATGTTTCGTGGTCAAGCAGTGGTTAACTTATTGATTGTTCTGGCGGTCATTGCCAGTGGCGTGATGTTTGTGCTTTTTCCGCAGCAATCAGAGTACTTATATATAGCCATTGGCCTATCACTATTGTTTGGCGTTATGTTGGTTATACCCATTGGTGGGGCTGATATGCCAGTAGTGATATCCTTATTAAATAGTTATTCAGGACTCGCCGCCTGCGCCGCTGGTTTTGCCTTACATAATAACTTGTTGATTGTGGCGGGCTCATTGGTGGGAGCAAGCGGCATCATCCTTACCCAAATTATGTGTAAAGCCATGAATCGTTCATTGCTTAATGTATTATTTAGTGGTTTTCAGTCAGTTAGTAACGAGAAAATGGTGATTGAAGGCGAAGTCAAAGCGCTGTCGGCCGATGATGCTTATTATGTGCTCGAGGCATCTCAATCTGTGTTGGTCATTCCTGGTTATGGAATGGCAGTAGCACAGGCCCAGCACGCCATGAAAGAGTTACAAATGTTGCTAGAGGAAAACGGTGCTGAAGTGGCCTATGCCATTCACCCCGTTGCTGGACGCATGCCCGGCCACATGAACGTCTTACTGGCTGAAGCTGACGTATCCTACGAGCAATTATTTGAAATGGACGAAATCAATAAGCGCATTGAAAACTTCGATGTGGCTTTGGTAATTGGCGCCAATGACGTAGTGAATCCAGCCGCACGGGAAATGAAAGGTAGCCCCATTTATGGTATGCCGGTCATTAATGCTGATCTGGCTAAAAATGTATTTGTATTAAAACGTGGTATGGCATCGGGTTTTGCCGGTGTTGACAACCCACTGTTTTTCAAACCGAATTGCCGCATGATCTTCGGCGATGCTAAAGAAACCTTAAACAATATTATTCGTCAATTTGACACTTAATTAGAGAACTTATTTATATGCAATCAATTTCATCACTGATGGGCACGCAAACCCTACTGCCAATTATTCAAACCAATTCGGTCGAAGAGGGCGTTAATATCGCTCGAGCCATGGAGCAAGCTGGCTTGCACAGTGTCGAAGTCGTGTTGCGTAGCGACGCCTCCTTACAAGCGCTTAGCGAAATTAAGCGGGCCTTCCCTAAAATGTTAGTGGGAGCAGGTACCGTTTACAACACTACTATTTTGGACGCGGCTATCAATGCAGGTGCGGATTATATCGTTACACCAACGGTAACCAATTCTTTGTTGTTAGCCATGCTCAGCAGTGGTATCCCGTTTATTCCTGGGGTGCAAAACATGCGAGATATTGCCGAAGTGATGGAACATGGCATAACTGAAATGAAGCTTTTCCCCGCTGAACTATCCGGTGGAGTGGCCTTTTTAAAAGCGATTTCGTCGTTATTTAAGCATATTCAGTTCTGTCCGACCGGTGGGGTTAACCCCGCCAATAAAGACAGTTACTTAGCCCTACCTAATGTATTCGCCGTTGGTGGAACATGGGTAGCAAAAGCAGAGTGGGTTGCCGCCGGACAATGGGCCGAAATAACCCAAGCCTGTGTAGCGGCCAACAGTTTTAAAGCATCTTAAATTACCCTTCATTTTTAAGTAAACAAAGGTCCCTATAATTTTGAGTTAGGGGCCGCTGTTTTTTAATACAGGCTAAAGCGGTCAACTCTGTTTGGTGTTACATAAATGTTAATGCTTTTTTGCTTGAGTATGGCACAGTAAGCATATTCAAAATATCACACTCAGGATTGCATTATGTCTGATAGGCCACCGACAACTGCAGCAAGTCAAACGCAGGCAGATACCCATACGGTTACTAACCAACCGACTCCTTTAGCGCAATACAATGCCTATTTAGGTGATGAAGTATTACAGCATTGGGTCATTCGGTTTGGTGGCGGCTGGGGTGAAACTGCCCTCAGTCAGTTTGGTTATGGTGTTGGACATCATTTGTTAGAAGCGGGCTTTGCGGCCAACAAACATCTGCCTGAACTGCAAACCCATGATCGATTTGGTCATCGGATCGATCAGATCGATTATCACCCGGCTTATCATCAATTAATGGCCCATGCCATTGAACATGGCCATTGTCATTTACCTTGGACCAATACCCAGTCTGGGGCTCATGTTGTGCGCGCTGCCTTAGCCTTTTTACACAATCATGCTGACCCTGGTTCAGGTTGCCCACTGACCATGACTTTTGCCAGTGTACCCGCCATCTCAATTCAGCCAGATATAGCAGCGCGTTGGTTGCCTAAAATTCTGTCGAATCGTTACGATGAGCGCAACAAACCTTGGTTTGAAAAAGGCGGACTGACCATTGGCATGGCAATGACTGAAAAACAGGGAGGGTCGGATGTACGGGCTAATACAACAGTGGCAGTGCCCCTTGGCCAGTCTGGGGGCGGCCAGTTATACACGTTAACGGGACATAAGTGGTTTTGTTCCGCACCCATGTGTGATGGTTTTTTGGTACTCGCCCAAGTAGAGCAAAAGTTATCGTGCTTTCTCGTGCCCCGTTGGCGCGAAGATGGCAGTAAAAACCCCATACACATTCAACGTTTAAAAAATAAACTAGGCAATAAGTCGAATGCCAGTTCAGAAATTGAATTCCGTGGCGCTCATGGTTGGCTGCTAGGTGAAGAGGGACGGGGCATTAATACCATTATTCAAATGGTGGCACTGACTCGTTATGATTGCATGTTAGGCTCCAGCGCCTTAATGGCACAAGCGGTCAAAGAAGCCATTTGGCATACATCTGGACGCAGTGTATTTGGTAAAAATCTGCACGATCAGCCCTTAATGCTGAATGTATTGGCCGATTTAGCCTTAGAGGCTGAAGCCGCCTTAGCCATTTCAATGCGCATTGCTTATGCACTGGATCATAGCGCTGACCCACAACAAGCTGCCTTGATCAGAAGTGCCACAGGCATAGGTAAATACTGGATCTGCAAACGGGCAATTCAACATACCTACGAAGCCATGGAATGCATTGGGGGAGTGGGATATGTGGATGAAAATATTACCAGTCGTTTATATAAAGAAGCACCGGTTAATTCAATTTGGGAAGGCTCGGGTAATGTGCAGTGTTTAGATTTACTTCGGGTACTCAAGCGTGAACCAGAGACTCTCGCGGCATTAATAAACGAATTTCAACAAGCTCGCGGTAAAGAGCCCTTGTACGACAAAAAACTCGAGCTATTTTTAGTGGAATTTGCCGAGCAACAAGATATCGAATTACGCGCCCGACAAATAATGGAAAGTCTCGCACTCTTGTGGCAATCGGCCACACTGCTGGTGTACGGTGACGATTGGATTGCCAAGGCATTTGTTACTGCAAGATTAGCTGACAAGCAATACCATCAATATGGCACCTTAGACCCATCAATCGATGTAAGTGCCATTGTAAAACGGGCCATGGTTAAATTTTAAAGCCAAGATGTTTAAAAAATAATCAGTCTGCATCTTGCAAGCAACAAAACACTTGCAAGCGCAGTAAGCCTCGCTATAATGCGCTCCTCTTGGAACTGCTGTTAAGCGATTTCAAGAACAAAGCAAAAGCTTGTAAAGATTTGCAAAGATTTTTGAGTTAAGTAAATCAAAAATACGATGCCAGCGTGGTGAAATTGGTAGACACAGGGGATTCAAAATCCCCCGCTAGTGATAGTGTGGCGGTTCGAGTCCGCCCGCTGGTACCAAACTTTATAAGTGAACAATCAACCGACTAAGTGTCGGTTTTTTTGTGCCTGTAGAAAAGTAGGTTGCGGATGTATGAAACTTAGAGTTAACACGTCCATGATGATCCGCACCCAATATCAGCTTCCTTGCTGAGATGAAAAACTAGACGATGCGGTGCATCTAAAGAATCTAGTTTTTCCCATGATGATCGCTCCCGTTACGGAGTATGCAGTCTTGCCATCCATGGCAAACCGTTTAGCTGGGCGCTGAAAATATCTATCCCTTAAGGGTGTTGGCCTGTTTTAGCATCTGTCTATTTACTTACTTTTATTCTCTGCTACTAACTTTTTTAGATTTGGAATTGCGGCAATAGTTGCGTCACGAATTTGACCCGCGTCGTTTCGAACACTGTCGCTAACTCCGGCCATTGCGCTTCTCATGCGCTGTGCGGGATCAAGTCTGGCTGTCTTTAGGAAATTCATGATGGCAGGACTTTGTGACCAAAGAATGCGATTCATTACATTACCCAGCATTGCCTGCGGATAATGCTCAGGCGTGTCAGTCATTTGTATCGGGACAGCGAGAGCGTTCTTTTCTTCATTGGTGTCGAAGCTTACCTCAATAAATCCAGCGATCGATGCGCTGAGTGAGACTAGGGGAGCTTGCAGTAGCGAAGGCGTTATGCGCTTTCCTTCCCAGATGGGTGAAACATCTAAACGCGTTGCGGCGGTTGCGGTGCAATCAATAAACAACGAATCAGCTGGCACCTCAGCGTTGCCATCTATACCTTGCAACTGACCCGCTTTAATTAAGTTAACTCGTCCAATTTTGATGACATGTTTGATCTGCCGCAGTAATTCAACTTCGCCTTGGGAAATTGTTGGAAAGTGAAATTTGCTTGGCAGGCTAGTCTGATCAAGACGGATCATATGACCATGCTTTTCCAGATGCAGGAATATTTCGTCGCTATTAGACGCAGTCGCGCCTATGCGCATTTGTTCTAGTTGCCACCCAATATTATGGCTAGCGAATTCTGAGCCAGGTTGGGTTGATGCACGGTTGATCAACCAAGTCTCGCGCGGGCGAACCCAACTAATTTTAGACGCTTCAACCCCCATATTTAAAAGCCAAACACCCACATCCATGGCTGTTTTTCCTGCGCCCACTATTACGTAATGCTTAGGTACCTTTGCATCGGTCAACCAGACTTCGGGCAATTTATCAGGTGTGGTTAAACGTACACCATCAGCAATTTCAAACTTGCGTTTATGTGTTGCAGGAACAGAGGCGGTCAATGCACGGCCATCCACCAGTTTTTGCCTAACATTTACACGAGTTTCCTTACCAGACACACTTGATACAATTATATGTTCGCCATTAGCGTTCTGTTGATAGCGAGACATAGGATAATAACTAACGCGGCCGCTGGGGATAAAACGCTCTTGCATTGCCCGTTCAAAATACGCTAATACTTGGGTACCCGTAGCAAGCTTGTAAAAACCTTTATTGGGACCATCCGTGTCGATCAGATCATCGCCAAAGCTCATTGAATTAAGTCCATAAGTCGCACTAGGCTGGTGTAACGTGACGAACGGATAAGCCACATTCCAGTGGCCGCCTGGTTTTGCATGTTGATCGACAAAAGTGATGTGTCTATCACTATATTCGAGTATCGAATCCGCAAAAGACAAACCAAGTGCGCCAGCGCCCACGATCAAATAATCAGTGTTAATCTCATGCATCTACATGTTCCAAATTCAATGTACTTAAGTGCACTGAGAGTAAACAATATTGCTTGCCTATACAACAATCCTAGATTGAGAGTTATTTGACAAGTTTCGCAATGGATGAGCATGTAAACTTTCGAACAACGTGAGTGTTACATAATAAGTTTTTAACTATTGAAGCGTTAAAGTAAAACACTGCCATTGATTGTGAAGACACCCATTGTAATGTAATCAAATAGTGAGAATCGTTGAATAAGCTTTGTTATGGGGGCCCTTGTAAATCTGATAACTAAGCGGAGCAATATAGTTGCTCTAAAAGTCATTATCATGGATGTCCTGTTAACGGTTATAGCTTGACTGAAGTAAGATAAATAACTGATAGTTGCATGATCGAATATAATTATGACTTCCTACATGAATCTGTTTTTGCACTGAGCTCAGGCTCGTCTATCAAGTCTCTATTAATAACTGCAACGAGTGTGCCTTGGCTACGCTCACAACTTTGTCGGGAAACCAATTTTATGAACCGCTTTAACCAGTTTTGTCTCAGTCTTACCCTAATGGTTGGCATCAGTGCTTGTTCTGAATCAACCAAGCCGGGTGTGAATAATAAAATAGATAGCGCTGCTGCAGCTAAACCGGCGGCAGCGACGATCGACAGCCAACGTCTGTCAGACATTGTTAAAGTCTTGGCTTCTGATGAATTCGAAGGCCGTGCACCCGGTGGACCGGGCGAAGCGAAAACCATTACTTTTTTAGTTGAGCAGTTTCAGTCTATCGGTCTTGAGCCGGGCGGTGTGGATGGCACTTGGACTCAGTCAGTACCCTTGATCCATACCCAACTGGCCCAAAATGGCAAGTTGAGTGTCGCCATAGGCGATACTAACCAAACGTGGCAACAAGGTATTGATGTTGCGATTAGCACTGCGAGGGCAGTAGATAAAGTTGATATTAATGCTGCACCCTTAGTATTTGTTGGTTTTGGTGCCAGCGCACCGGAACGGGACTGGGATGATTTTGGTGATATTGATCTGAAGGGTAAAGTCGCGGTGTTTTTGGTCAACGACCCAGATTTTTCGGCCTCTGCTGATGAGCCGGTAGCCGGAAAATTTGGTAACAAACGCATGACATATTATGGCCGCTGGACATACAAGTATGAAGAAGCTGCGCGCCGCGGAGCATTGGCTGCGCTGGTGATCCATGAAAATAAAGCGGCGGGCTACGGCTGGAATGTAGCGGCGTCCTCGCCGGGTGAAAAATTTGCACTGGCTCAGACTAGCGGTCCTTTGCCACCATTGCTGCAGGGCTGGCTTCACTATGATGCGGCTACTGCCTTGTTTGCGGCAGCCGGGCTAGATCTTGCTGAGCAACGTCAGCGCGCACGACGTGACGATTTCTCTGCCTTTGAATTACCCCAAGTGTCCTTGAACGCGGCCTTTGATGTTGCCCTGGAGAAAATCGAGTCTCAAAATGTACTGGCACGGCTACCCGGTACTACCCAAGCTGACGAGACCTTGATGGTGTCTTCTCACTGGGATGCCTATGGTCAGGGAAAGCCCGATGCACAGGGGCGTACCGTGCGGCCCGGAGCCAATGATGATGCATTGGGGACGGCCGGCGTAATTGAATTGGCGCGCGTACTCAAGGCTGGTACTCCCATGGCCCGCAGCGTTGTGTTTGCGGTCTGGACAGCAGAAGAAAGTGGCCTACTAGGCTCTGCCGCTTATGCCACTCAACCGATTTATCCGCTGCATTCAACCGTGGCTAATTTCACTTTAGATATTCTACAGACTGCTGGACCAGCACGGGATGTCATTTTAGTTGGAGAAGGTCAAAGTGATCTAGAAGACGATCTAGTGCGCGCTGCAGCCCTGCAATCACGTGTGGTTACACCAGAAAACTTACCAGAAAATGGTTTGTTTTTTCGCGCCGATCATTTTTCTCTAGCACGACAGGGGGTACCCGTATTATTAATTATGGGTATTGCTGGTGGCGCCGATTTGGTTGACGGGGGACGAGCTGCGGGTGATCAATGGATCGCCGATTATACCGGAAATTGCTATCACCAGACCTGCGATGCTTGGAGCGCAGACTGGGATTTACGTGGTGCAATTGATGATATTGAATTATTTCATAGCATATTGCGGGAGCTAGGTGATTCGACTCGATGGCCCCAGTGGAAGGCGGGTTCAGAATTTCGCGCAACGCGTGCGCAAACCAATGACTTGCGTGCTACACCGTAAACCTTGTAAAAAGTCGCGCAAAGTATGACTGTTACAGTCGGCAATTTCTCAGTTGAGATCCTGCTGGCTGTCTTTTACTAAGCTCATAAAAAGTCCACAGCAACAGTATCCTGATGGGTTTTAGTACTAAAAAAATACTGAGGCTGTTTTACTTCAAAATAGACACTAATTCACTGAGATCTGTAAGCACATAATCTGGCTTAGGAGCAAGTGGATACAAGGCTTTACCGGGGCGAGCGACAAACGCAGTTTGCATGCCTGCGACTTTTGCTCCTGCCACATCCCAACCGTGTGCAGCAACCATAAGCGCTTCCTCTGGTTTCACTGCCAATTTTTTTAAGGCCCATGCATAAGCCCGAAGGTCGGGTTTATATACTTTTATATCTTCAATGCTCATTCGTTCATCAAAGTAGTTAGTCAATCCCGCATTAGCGAATTGGGTTTTTAGCCCTTCATTAGACGAATTGCTCAAGCTCACTAATTTATATCCCTTGGCTTTTAAGGCTGACAAACTCCCTTTGACGTCTGGGTGGGCAGGAAGAGATAACAAGGGTATTTTAATGGCTGTGACAGCCTGTTCCTGCGTTATCTCAATGCCTTCATTCTGCGCCACCATCATAAGTGCTGCGACCCCAATTTTACCAAAATCCTGATAGTCACCACTCACTGTGCTTACTAAAGAATGGTGTAACATAGTAGAAAACCATAAGGCAGTGAGATCTTCGTTACCCCCTAGGATTTTGCCGATTGAGCTACGCATGGGGGTTAAGTCGAGTAAGGTTTCATTTACGTCAAATACGATAACCTTAGGTTTTACTGCGGCTTGGCTCATAAAGTGGGTTCCCCAAAAATGATAAAAATACTGATATAAGTGACAATGCAAATCGGTCTGGCTTAGTACATGGCCCTCTCATTGTTGGTTAAAGTAACACTTTTTACGACAAGCGAGCTCGAAAACAGACTTAATAAAAATGGCTGCAAGATCAAGCCTCGTATTAATCTTAAGCCTGCTCATTCTCATGCTATCTTAGCTTGCCTAGAGTGAATTTAGTGTCTTCATCACGCAACAAGTACAAGGCAAAACAGGCGGCCCACATAGGCCAAGCTGCAAAAAACAGCAAATTATTGAAGGGGTCTAAATATTGACTAAGCGCCGATAGCGTTGACCCGCCGTGCAGCAAAAAAATAAGGCCGTAGCTCAGGCGTTTTTGGTAACCAACTAAAAAGCCAACAATCAATATTAGCTGCAGGGCACCAATAAGGTAAGCCATACCTTCACCTATTCCAGCAATTGCATAAAACTTTTCAAAAATTTTAATGCTATGGCCGGGGTTGATGAATTTGTCTAAGGTCCAAACAAACATGACAATAAACACTCCTAGTCGCAGTGATAATAATGACCACTGCAAACGGCTTCGAAATTGAATAGCTAGCACTTCACTCATTTTTAACTCCTTGTTTATCTTTGTTTTCCAGCCTAATAATTTTAAGCTGTTCAATTTTTTGATTGGTATCACTGTGGTTGATAGCACCACCTTTTTTGCTGGGCAACAGTCAGTTTAAAGTTGCGAGTCATCAGACCGCCATAGTGACTTTTTATTACAGAATATTATTTATTGATGCCAGAGATGCGTTAACTGACATATGATCACGGCAAATGACATAGAGTGTGAAGAATATTTCAGCGCCACGGTCTACCCGCAAGATGTTTAATTTGCTTAAGAAAGCCAAGGCCTTTTCGCTGAAAAAAAACTAAATATAGAATGTTGAGTTGTAAGTTAATCTTTTTTAGTTAAATACCGTTGTAATAAAACATGTTGTTAGTAGGTCTTTAGCCATACTGCCTCAAAGTGCGCGTCTGGGACACTGCGCCTCTGCGTTACCGTCTCTCACAAGGTGGACAACATTATTTCAGGGCCTTGCCTTGAATTGCAGCCCCAGTCGCTCTGAATCCGTCATTTTGAGAGAGCATGGCTATAAAAACAGAATCATTTTTTAAGGAAAGAATATGTCGATTTTACCGCGCGGCTTGTTAGTTAGCGCCAGTTTAGTAATGGCTGTGAATACAGTTGCGCAAGAACAAGATAACAGTGTTGAACGCCTTACCGTTACGGGCTCTAGCCAGCCCGCTATAGTGATGTCACCCAAGAATGCGGTGATTGACGGTCCATTTGGCAAAGACAAAGGCCTGACAGATATTGCCCGTGCACTGACATCAATTTCTAGCGATATGTTAGAGCAGTTGTCTATTGATGACTTACAAGATGTGCTTATACTGGTACCCAATACCTATTCTGCTAGTGGCTTTGGTGCGCCAAGTTTACCCACTATTCGCGGCCAGTTAGGTGAGTTGTTTCAACAAGGCATGCGTCGCCAAGCAGGTAATAACGGGTTTGGCATTCCTTTGTCCTTTAATAGTGTCGGCCAAATTGACGTTGTTAAAGGAGCGCCTTCAGTCATATTAGGTACTTCGCAGCGAAATGGCGGTTTTGTTAATTTAACTAATAAAGTGGCTACTTTGTCGGGCACTGATATAAAACTGCAAGCCAGTGCGGGTAGTTGGCAGCATTATCGTGGTCAAGTTGACATCAATAGCGCGCTAGAAGAAGGTAAAAGTGGTATTCGTCTTAGTGCTGAATACATCGACAACGACAGTTATTACGATTTTAGCCAATACCAAAGTGAAGATCTATTTGTTGCTTATCGCTTATTACCTGACGATAAATCAAGCTGGGATGTCAGCCTTGAATATTATCATGTAGATTTTACTGATAACGCCGGTATTAACCGCCCAACGCAAAATCTTATTGATCATGGTTTGTATATTACTGGTCAAGGTGTGCAGCCCAATGGTTCAACCGTGCCCGGTGCGTTTGCTATTGTGTCGCCAACCGGCGAAGTCGCTATTCCTCGCAGCACGGTGTTAACCGATCCAGATAATATCAATAACGCTCGCACCTACGTATTACACAGCACCTACGAGCGCCAATTAAATGCGCTGCATACCTTTACCAACCGCAGTTATTTTCAGTATTTAGATCGTGAAGAAATCGCGCAAAATAGTTTTGTTGAAATTATCGATGGGGCTAAAACTGCGCAAAACCGAGTTGAAATTAATTCAGCCTGGAGTGCTGATCAGCAAACAACGTGGGGAGTTGATATTCGCTACAACGATGTATTGGGCTATAGCCAGTTCACTACGGAAGCCGATTTACCCATTGATTTACTGGGTACTATAGCTCAGCGCCGCATTGCGCTGACCGCTGCACAACAAGCTCGCCTAGTAGAGCTGCGCCCAGGTGTATTTGTATCCCCAGGGGCAAATTACGATGTTAATAATGATGGTGTGAATGATTTTTCCCTGTCTGATACTACTGATTCCACTACCTGGCAAACGGGTCTATTTGCTCAGCAAGACAGTGACTGGAATGACATATTCAGCACCACTGTTGGCTTGCGCGCGGATCATTACGATGTGACTGCTCGAGATGCTATTGCGCCGCAAGGCCAAACTGCCGCACAAGACCACTATAGCCAGTGGTTGTATTCTGGTTCAGCCAGTGCACGCCTTAAGATCAGTATCGATAGTGTGACATATGCGACGTATAGTTATAATGAAGCAACGTCTAATAGTATGGGCGGCGGCACAGTGCTGGGAGCAGGTAATAAGATTAATCCGCTAAATTTCGCTACCGAAAACGAACTGGTGGAATTGGGCATTAAATACTCACCGGCACAGTCGCCTTGGTATGCAGATGCTTCGGTATTTGAGCAAAGTCGTAGTTTGCGAAACCGTGATGGCAGTAATACTGGCATTATCGCTAAAGGATTTGAGACACAAGTATATTATCATGGCGACAGTGTGTGGGCGAACCTAGCATACAGCTACCTTGATGCCCGTTATGACGACTCAGCCAGCGCCCAAGATTCACAACAAGTGGCTGATGCCTTCGACAACTCGCGGCCCGACATTATTCAAGGTACGGGCATAGGTGCACCAAACTTTGCTGGTTTCGCTGCCTCAAACCAAAGGCTACAGGGCATACCACAGCAAACCGTTTCAGCCAGTGGCGGTTATCAGTTATTGGATAACTGGGATGTATCTGCGTCGGCTATTTATAGCAAAAGCTACCCGCTAGATTATTTAGCCACGGTGCTTATTCGCGACCAAATCACCCTTAACCTCAACACCAATGTGGCGCTGTCAGAGCAAGCAAGTCTGCGTCTAGAAATCCATAATCTGACTGATGAGAAAAATTGGCAACCCGTATTTGAAGGTGGTTATTTTGGTTCAACCTTGGTTTTTCCTGAACTTCCGCGCTTTGTTCAGTTAAGCTACACCTACAAATTTAAGGCATAAGCTGCATATGAATAGTAAAAGAATCATCTTAGTTGTCGTTATTGCCGCGCTTATCGCGAGCTTTTTCGTGTTTGATTTAAACCAATATCTCACCCTTGAAAGTCTAAAAAGTAATCAGCAAGATCTCGCTCAGTATATTCAAGCCAACTGGCTGGTGGCTTTTATTGCTTATTTAGTGATTTATGCCACGGCTACGGCTCTGAGTGTGCCTGGCGCGGCTATTTTGACTTTAGGTGCCGGTGCTCTATTTGGCTTCGGCTGGGGCTTGTTATTGGCGTCTTTTGCGTCAAGCATAGGTGCAACTTTAGCCTTTTTGGCATCGCGCTTTTTATTACGTGATTGGGTGAAAAATACCTTTTCGAAAAAACTCGAATCTATCGACAAAGGCATTGAAAGAGATGGTGCCTTTTACTTACTGAGCTTACGCTTAGTGCCTCTATTTCCGTTTTTTATCATCAACTTAGTCATGGGTGTGACCAGTATTAAAACCTTGACTTACTATTGGGTTAGTCAAGTGGGTATGTTGATAGGTACAGCCGTTTATGTGAATGCCGGTACGCAGTTAGTTGAAATAAATCAGTTGTCTGACATTATCTCGGGTGACTTGATCTTATCTTTTGTACTACTGGGCATATTCCCGCTGTTAGCTAAATTTATGCTTAGTGCTTTACAGCAACGTCGTGTGTACAAAGGCTGGAAAAAACCTAAAAAATTCGACCGTAATATGGTGGTTATCGGCGCAGGCGCGGCCGGATTAGTCACGGCTTATATTGCTGCAGCAGTTAAGTCTTCGGTGACCTTAGTTGAAAAACATAAAATGGGCGGCGATTGCCTAAATACTGGCTGCGTTCCTTCTAAAAGCTTATTACACGCCAGTAAATTAGCCCATATTCATCATACTTCGCAAAACGTTGGGGTAAACTATGCGGCGCCAAAAATTGATTTCGCCGCGGTGATGAACAAAGTGCACAGCGTAATTAAATCGATTGAGCCCCACGACTCGGTTGAACGTTATGAATCTCTTGGCGTTAAGGTTGTGATCGGCAGCGCGACCATTGTTTCCCCTTGGCAGATTGATATTCAAACCGAAGACGGCGTGCAATCACTGACCACGCGTAATATTGTGATTGCCACCGGAGCCCGTGCTTTTGTGCCTAATATCCCTGGTTTAAAAGAAATCGATTATTTAACTGCTGATAATTTGTGGGAAATCCGCGAACAGCCAAAACGTTTAGTGGTGCTGGGGGGCGGGCCTATTGGCTGTGAACTGTCTCAAGCCTTTGCCCGTTTAGGCACGCAGGTGACGCAAGTTGAGCAGGGTGTGCAGATATTGAGTAAGGAAGACCCAGATGCCGCCAAATTGCTACAGATTCAACTGGAAAAAGACGGTGTTGATTTGCGCCTTAATACCAGTGCCGTAGGCGTTGAAAGCAGTAGTGATGGTCATGTTTTGTTGGTGGAGTTTGCCGGTCAGCAACAACGTATTCCTTTCGATAAAATTCTAGTGGCCGTGGGCCGCCAAGCTAACTTAACGGGCTTTGGTTTAGAAAAACTCGGCATTGAAACTGACCGGACCGTTATTACCAATGACTTTTTACAAACTAAATATCCGAATATCTTAGCCGCCGGGGATGTAGCAGGTCCTTATCAGTTCACGCATACCGCCAGCCATCAGGCTTGGTACGCTGCGGTAAACGCCTTATTCCGGCCGTTTAAAACCTTCAAGGTTGATTACAGTGTTATTCCTTGGGCAACCTTTGCTGAGCCTGAAATAGCCACCGTTGGTTTAAATGAAACATCAGCCAAGCAACAAGGTATTGAGGTTGAAGTGACTCGTTATGATATTGGCGGCTTAGATCGCGCCTTGGCTGACGATCATGCCCGCGGCTTTGTGAAAGTGCTGACATCACCCGGTAAAGATAAAATATTGGGTGCCACTATTGTGGGCGCCAGTGCCGGTGAGTTATTAGCAGAATTTGTATTAGCCATGAAACATGGCCTCGGTTTAAACAAATTACTCGGCACTATTCATATCTACCCGACTATGGCTGAAGCCAATAAAAACGTGGCTGGAAATTGGAAAAAAGCCCATGCTCCGCAAAAAATTCTGGCCTTGCTTGAACGATTTCATACTTGGCGGCGAGGTTAAGGCGTAAGCCTTAGCTTATGTGGTTTATCGACAACAATAATTAAACAAGGAATAACATGAATACTCAAGCGAACATCGCTACCCAAGGCCTGAAAACTGTCATAAGTAGCTGTCTGCTCATTTTTTTGTTGGCGACCAAGCTACAAGCTGCAGAGTTTGACCATCAGTACACATCTTATGATGCCTTGCTTAAAGAGGTGGTAAAGGTCTCAGAAAATAAAAAGCAAACCCGTGTGGATTATCAACGACTAGCCATACATCCTGAAAGTATCGCTAAGATTTTGCAGGTGTTTTCTGAGGTCACTCAAGCTCAGTATGACAGTTGGACGAATGAGCAAAAATTAAGTTTTTTAATTAATGCTTATAATGGTTTTACCATGCAACTGATTGTCAATAATTGGAGTCAATTTAAATTAGGCGAGGCTAGCTCGATCCGTGATCTAAGCAGTCTTTTTACATCGCCTTGGGAAAAGAAGTTCTTTACTTTGTTGGGTAAAAAACACAACTTGGACGACATTGAGCATGAAATGATCCGTAAGTGGTTCAAGGAGCCGCGCATTCATGCGGCTTTAGTTTGCGCAGCGGTTTCGTGTCCACCACTGCGTGAAGAAGCCTTTGTCGCCGAGCAATTATCTGAACAGCTAGAGAATCAAATGGAATTATTTTTAGCCGATAACAGTCGCAATGAAATCATCATAGCAAAGCACCGGGGACAAGCTTATCTGTCGTCGATTTTTAGTTGGTATCAAGGTGATTTTGAAAAAGGCGAGGGCGGATTTAACTCTTTGTATGATGTGCTCAACAAATATAGCGAAGCAATCGTAAAAGGCGATAAAGACGAACAAGCCCAGCGCAATGTACTAAAGGGCAATGATTTTCCAATTTTATTTAAAGACTACGATTGGCGCTTAAACGATGTGGCTAACTTTTAAATCACCCAAGTCAATCAGTTCGGCCTTATTCTCTAAACGGCTAATGAACCTTGGCTGTTTGTTGCTGTTGGCAATATCGCCCATTGCGGTGAGAGCGCAAGAAGTCATAAAGCCTGATCTTGCTCAGTTAGAAAGCAGTGAGCAGTGGCAACAAACCCTTAGCCAAGCTCAGGGTGAAACCGTTTATTTTTATGCCTGGGGTGGTTCAAAACCGGTTAATGACTATTTGCGCTGGGCTGCCACAGAGATAGCCAGTCGTTACAAGGTGCGTTTACGCCACGTGAAAGTGGCCGATATCAGCGAAGCAGTGAGTCGCTTAAAAGCTGAAGATGGCAGTAAAAGTGCAATCGACCTGCTGTGGATAAACGGTGAGAATTTTAGTTATCTCAAAGAGCAGCACTTACTGCTCGGCGAACTTTGGTCACACATTCCTAACAGCGCACTGCTTGCTACCCAACAACTGCCTTTGGTCAATGATTTTGGGGTGCCAATAGATGGCTTTGAAGTGCCCTGGGGAGTAGGCCAATTTAACCTGATGGCCGACGCCAAGGTATTTCAGCAGAATACGCTTACGCCCAGCAGTTTGCTGGCAGCTGCCCAGCAATACCCTGGGCGTATAACTTACCCGCGCCCGCCTGAGTTTCACGGCACGACATTTTTGAAACAACTGTTGGTGGCTTTAAGTCATAATGACCAACGCTTATTTGTCGCTGCAACTACCCAAGCACAAGCTGAATTACTGCCTTTATTGTGGAATTACTTGGACCAACTCCATCCACTGAGTTGGCAACAAGGCAAAGCCTTCCCCAGTTCCAACACTGAGCAGTTAGCGCTATTTCAACAACAGCAATTACGTATGGCAGTGAGCTTTAACCCTAACCAGTTGCTTAAAGAACAAAGTGAACAAGGCCTACCTGCATCTGCTGTGCGTTTGTATTTTGCGCAAGGTGCGATCACCAATAGCCATAATTTAGCCATTCCCAAAGGGGCACAAAACCCAGCTGGCGCCAAAGTAGTGATTAACTTCTTGTTGAGTGAGTTGGCACAAAAGCACAAGCTGCAGGGCAGTTGGGGCGATCCGGCAGTCATTACGCCTTTATTAGATGAAGCCTCGACTTTGCCTGCCCAGCAAGAGCTGCATAGTTCTTGGCAACAAGTGATTGAAGATAAATGGCAACAAAAATACGGCGCTTAAGCCTCAGCGCAGGCTGGTTGATTGTTGCTTTGATCGCCGGACTGCCTGTGTTTGGGGTGGTAGTGGGTTTATGGCCGTCGGTGCCTATTTCATGGCAAGATCTGATGGTTTTTTTGGCCTACAACGGTTTAATGGTCTCTATTGCCAATACTGTTTTGCTGTCTCTAGCGGCGCCACTGCTAGCATTTTATGTGGCTTTTATGGTGTACAGCCAATATCGCTTTAATCCTCGCTGGCAAGTCTTAGAAAAGCGCTTGGCGCCTTTGTTGTCCTTGCCCCAACTCGCTGTTGCCCTAGGCTTAGTTTACCTATTTAGCTCAGGGGGCATGTTGTGGAGTGCTCTTTGGGGAGTATTCGGTCACTCAGCGCCAGACTGGCTTGGTTTACCCCGCAAAAGCCTGCTGACTATGGTCTTGGCTATTAGTCTTAAAGAAGTGCCGTTTTTCTTGCTTATACTCAGCGCACTGGGTCGCCAATTAGCCATTAAAGACTGGTTACTGCAAGGCCGTGCCTTAGGTTATAGCGAAGGAGCCAGTTGGTGGCTATTGGTATTTCCCATTATGCTCAAGCAGTCACGTTTAGCGCTGCTGGCTGCTATGGCCTATACCCTGTCGGTATTGGATATCAGCTTACTCGTTGGGCCGAATATTCCCGAGCTTTACGCTGTGGTACTTTATAATTGGCAAACGGGTTTCAGCGCTAATGATCAATCACAGGCCTTTATTGGCAATGTCGTTTTACTGGCAATGCTGGGTGTTTTAATCGCCGGTATTTACTTGCACGAATATTTTGCAGTAAGACGTTTAGGTATTTATGCAGTAATGGCCAACCCCCTTAAAATAACTAAGTTAGGTCGATTATTCACAATGTGGTTAGGTTTTTTTAGCCTGTTAAGTTTGGCTATTTTAATTGCTTTTTTGCTGTGGTCTTTGGGTTGGAGCAATAATACTGCTGGGCACACAATAAATTGGTCTTTTGCTTTGTGGCAAGATGAGTGGTACTTCATGCAAGGCCCATTGCTCAACAGCGTCAATATTGCCCTTTTTAGCAGTGTCCTGGGTTTGGGGCTATGTTTACTGGCCTTAGAACTACAGCAGCAAAGCCAACGTTATTTGCCAGATTATGTGTGGTTACTGGCTATATTACTACCGCAACTTAGTATGGTTTATGGTTGGCAAGTGACTCATAGCAGATTATCAGCTAGTTATAATAGTGCGTGGATTGTGCTGTCCCATTTACCCTTTACCTTTGCTTACAGTTACCTCGTATTGCGTGGACCATTTCAAAGTCTAAACCGTCATTATGAACTGGTGGCGGCCAGTTTTGCTTATACCTATTGGCAACGCTGGTGGAAAATTCGCTTTATGTTACTGCGCCCCGCGCTGCTAAGTGCCTTGGCTATCGCCTTTTCGGTAAGCATTGCCCAATATATTCCTACTTTAATGTTGGGAGCAGGGCGTATTACCACAATCACCACTGAAGCCGTCGCTATTGCCTCTGGCAATCAGCAAAGCATCACAGCGGTATATATGTTGGTGCAAGCGGTACTGCCCTTTATTGCCTTCTTAGTGGCCAGCATGCTGGCCCAACGTATGCGAGGAAGTTTCGATGCTGCGCATCAATAATTGCCGTATTAGTACTGAAAATGGGTCTATCGATTTACCCGATATCGCCTTAGACAGCGGTGAGCTCTTGGTACTAACTGGCCCAAGTGGTATGGGTAAATCCACATTTTTACATTGGCTACTTGGCGATACAATTCAACACGCTAAGATCAGCGGAGATATTAGTCTAAATGATGTATCCCTTAATAGCCTCAAGATTGATCAGCGCCGCATTGGCTTGTTAATGCAAGACGTACATCTGTTCCCTCACTTAAATGTAGTAGATAACATCTGCTTTGCCTTACCGCGCGGTATTCAGGGCGGCAATGGCAAAGACTTAAATAAAGCTCAGCGTCGAGAGACAGCACTGGCGATGTTAAACAAGATTGATATGGCTTATGTGGCTGGGCACTATTGTGAGCAACTCAGTGGCGGTGAACGTTCCCGAGTCGGCTTAGTGAGAGCATTGGCCAATCAACCACAGGCCTTACTGATGGATGAACCCTTTGCAGCCCTTGATCCACAAACCTGTAAGCAAGTGAGTCAGTGGACGTTTACCCAACTCAAGACGCGAGGTATGCCCAGTATTATGGTCAGCCACGATATCAATAATATTCCGCCAAATGCACAGCATTTGGAACTAGCCAATTACTATCGCAGCGCAAAGATAAACAAGGTAAACCATGATTGACCCTCTACTAAATCGGCTACTGAAAAAGCCACTGTGCAGCCTAGCTAAATATTTAATTAAGCATGGAGTGAGTGCCGATACTGTCACCTTGCTGGGCTTTATACTGGGTATATTGGCGGTGCCGGCTATTATTTTTGGTCACTACCTACTCGCCTTGTGTTTGATTTTACTGAATCGGTTGGGGGATGGCCTTGATGGCGCCATTGCCAGAGAAACATCGCCTTCAGACGCCGGTGGTTTTTTAGATATTACTCTGGATTTTATTTTTTACTCGGCCATCGTCTTTGCTTTTGTGTGCGCCGACCCTAGCCAAAATGCGATTGCTGGAAGTTTTTTAATGTTGTCGTTTATGGGCACTGGTGGCAGTTTTTTAGCGTTTGCAATTATGGCCAGTAAACACGGTATCGAAAGCCCCAAGTATGCACAAAAAAGTCTGCATTATATGGGCGGACTCGCCGAGGGTTTTGAAACCATCTTGGTGTTATGTTTATTCTGCCTTCTGCCCCAGCATTTTGTGCTGATTGCTAGTGTATTTGCGCTGATTTGTTGGGTCACAGCTATCATCCGCATTTGGGTCGGTTACCATACCTTACGAGTGTTTAAGAGCGCTTAATCTTAGGCGTATTTTGCAGTGCATTAAAAGCCTCAAGGCATTTTACTGACTTATGCCAAGGCATAACTAATTAAAAATAGTAGTCTAAAATCTGTTACTGCTAGTATTAGTTGGTTCATATATGATGAGTTAACAAAGTGAATTACTAAAATTCATTGATTATAAAAAGAACGGAGAACACCTTATGAAAACCTTGGTTAGCCTAATTAGTTTGTTGGCAATTTTACTTGTCGCTTTACCCGGTCCACTCTACAAATACGGAATACTAGATTTAGGTACTGCATTTTTAGGCTTGCGTTATAGTGTTTATGTGGGCATAGCGGCTTTAGTGCTATTGCTCGTGCAAGTCATTTTTATGCGCAAAAATATCAGTTGGCTCACCGCCGGCGTGTCGGCCTTGGTCGCTATTATTGCCATAGGATTGCCGATAAGCATGATGAACAAAGCGAAATCAGTGCCGCCCATCCATGATATTTCAACTGACCTGATCACTCCGCCTGATTTTGTGGCTATTGCCGCCTTACGCGCTGATGCGCCAAATCCTGTAGAATACGCCGGTGAAGAAACCGCCAAGCAACAGCGCGAAGCTTATCCAGAACTTACCACACAAAAGTATGCGCAAAACGCAGCACAGGTGTTTGATGCGGCACAAGCGGCAGTAAAAGATTCAGGCTTTGCCTTGGTCAATGCTAATCAATCTTTGGGCATTATCGAAGCAACAGATACCACCGCTTGGTTTGGTTTTAAAGATGATGTAGTTATTCGTATCAGCGATACCGGTGAAGAGCGTTTACTTGATGTTCGCAGTAAATCTCGTGTAGGTAAAAGCGACTTAGGTAAAAATGCCGAACGTATTCATAGCTTAATTGATAAAATTAACGCTCAGTTGCAATAAAAATGGGCTAACAAAAACGCCTGAATTGTTTGACTATTTACAACATTCATGTGCCGAACTTCAGCTATTAACAATAAAACGAGACCTATGGGTCTCGTTTTTTTTGACTAAGCTAAGATTAATCAATACGTTAATAAACGTTCTGCGGTGTATTCATTGGTATTAAGCAGTTTTGCGCAAAACTTTACTGCTGAGCAGCGAAGCCTGGCTTTATCTGGCCGTTATAATTTATTTGTATTTACCCTCGGTGATTGGCTAGTCGATGAGTAAACCCATGACGTCATCTCTTCTGTGTGATGCTATGTAAATGGCAATATGGCTGCGTGGTGTGCCAAAAGACGTTATTGTGTAAAGCGACCGAGGGAGCCAATATCGCTCTCATGGTTAGCGTGATTTACTTAGGGAGTATGAACTAATCCAAAGTATGAGTTGTGAGGGGAACTGTTGGGATAATGCCTGTGTGGAAAGTTAATAGTCGAAGCAATTCATTCGCTGCTCAAACGAGCAAAAACATGTTTTTCAATCTGCTCAAAACCCTGGTAGGTTTCGGCATAGGGAGAGCCATAAGGCTTGTCTAGCTTGGTAGGTACTTTTTCAGTACCGCCTTCAAAGCATCAAAGTTTATTGGTTTACTAAGATAGTCGTTCATACCTGCCTCACGACATTTTTCTCGTTCACTATCCAAAACATTTGCGGTGAGTGCGGCGATAGGAATTTGGCTAAACTTCTGGCCAGCATCACCAGCACGTATACGTCGTGTGGCTTCGTAACCATCCATGTTAGGCATCTGGCAATCCATCAGTATCAGGTCAAATGCGGCTGACTGGGATTGCGCGAGCATCGACAGCGCCTCAAGTCCATCATTCGCAACATCTACGCTAATTTCTAATTCTGACAATATCGCACGCATAACCTCTTGATTGATGAAATTGTCTTCAACTAGCAGAACTCGTAGTGCGGCAAAAGACTGGGTCGTAGGAGGTTTTTGCTCCACGCTTATTGTTGGATTAGGATAGGCAAGCTTAACTGAGAATTGGAAGGCTGAGCCCTTGCCCAATTCACTTTCTACCGTTATCTCTCCGCCCATTAGTTCACAGAGCTGCTTGGTGATAGACAAACCCAGTCCCGTGCCACCAAACTTTCGCGTTGTTGATGTATCTGCTTGAGAAAATGAGTCGAAAAGATAAGGTAATGCCGTTTCACTAACGCCAATACCAGTGTCGCTCACTATCACATCTAAGCGAAGATTATCGCCGAGTGTCATCAGATTATATTGAACATTAATGCTGCCCGATTCAGTAAATTTGATGGCATTGGACAGTAGGTTATTCATAATCTGTGTGATGCGAAAGGGGTCGCCCAGCACTTGCGTTTGCTCCATATGTTGCTGCACTAGTTTGAGTTTCAAGCCTTTTCTATTAGCCTGAAATTGCTGATCATGAATCAACTCAGCAAAGAGTTGCTCTGCATCGAATTGAACCTCTTCGATAGTCAGTTCACCCACTTCTATCTTGGAGAAATCCAAGATATCGTTAATGATCATCAGTAGTGAATTGGCACTACGCTTAGCGGTGGCAATGAAATCTTTCTGTTCTTTATCTAGTTTTGAGCGTGACACCAGTTCAATCATGCCAATTACGCCGTTCATTGGTGTACGGATTTCGTGACTCATGTTTGCTAAAAATGCGCTTTTGGCCTCGGTTGCGGCATTCGCGTCTTGCTCATGCTGTATTGCAAGGTCTCTTTCTTGCTCAAGTTCCAATTGTTTTTCTACTAATTTTTTTCGCGCCAGATGGGCAAACCAGCTAAGTAGAGTGCTCATCGCCATGGCGAAGAAAAAGTGTTGAATTAAGGCCATTTCAATTGTGATACTAACCGTTATCCACCCTAACCAGTTGAACAACATTGACGCTACCCAGTGCTTCCGATTCGACAATACAATGCCCGAGGCGATAATAGTCACAAAAATGTTGGTTGTTTGTTCTGGGGCTGCAGAAAACCATAAATGGAGTAGGCTGTTTGCACTGGCAATGATTAGCAGCAGTAAAATAATCAGGCTATGTCGGGTCGCTGCAATCTTGGGTGCCTTAAGTCCAATGACAATATTTATAATTGCAGTCAATAGGGCTGCAGCACACATAATCCACTTAAAGGTCTCTTGTAGAAGAAAAAAATGCGCCAATGTTAGAAAAAAATAGAGAAATGCAAAAAAGCAGGCAACGGGCCTAAGCAGGCCTATCGTTTCATTAATATGCTGGACTTTAATACTTTGTTGTTTCAAGAGGGACAATCACTTACTTCTACCTGTTCGGGTTAAAACCAGAAGAATGTCCGCTTATTGTTAGCCTATACTTTATTAGGTTACCCAATTTTGGTCGCCTAGAAAAGCAACATCACGCCAATTCTTTGCAAGATACAAGCTGCCTATAAACAACAGCAAGTATGCTTAGAATAGGCGTCTTTTTTCTAAAAATCTAGCCTTTGTCATTTGTCTGGATTTTCATAAGAATCACCAAACGGTGCATACTGCCAGCAGCGAACAAGTGCACTAGCCTATTTATCAGCAAGGCATAGAAAAGTAGCGTCATTTTGAGCATTATTTGCAGATTTTAAAAACCCCATTGGGTGAACAAACCTTGCTACGTTTTAGTCCTTTTTTTATGATCTTCCCCTAAATCTGCCAAATATGTGAATGGCATGTTTACAGTGGATGAGCAAGAAGTTGTTATGTTGGTAAAATTTCCCTAGCAATCCAATCCTTGCGCCTGAACTCGAGAAACCGATGTGTAACTTAAATCATCAGCATAATGAAATATCCACAGCTTCAGGTATTTGCGGATTGATAATTTTGAAAGTCGAATCCACGCAGAAAGCCGTTCAAACAAAATATACTGACCACTGAGGTGGAACGCTAAATACACATCCACAGCAAGGACCATTTACTATCATCTAAAGTAAGAAAGTCTCATTACATATTTTACCGGCAAAATAATACTGCAAGTTTTTCAGGGTTGTGTCGGCACTTTGTTGCAAGGATTCAACAGTGAAAAAACCTTGATGAGCGGTAATTAGCACATTTGGAAAAGTGGCGAGTCTTTGATAAGTTTCAGCGCTTATTGTTTCGCAAATAAGGTCCTTATTCGACAATTCAGACTCCATTTCATATACGTCTAATCCAAGGTAGCCGATTTTTCTACTTTTCAACCCGGCAACAAGGGCTTGAGTGTTAACTAAGCCACCCCGAGAGGTGTTGATTATCATTACTTTGTCTTTCATGTTTTGAACTGCGGCATGGTCAATCATATGCTGTGAATCTGCATTAAGAGGGCAATGTAAACTAATCACATCTGATTCTTTTATCAATTGTTCTAAACTGACATATTGATGTCCCATGGCAACAATTTCGTCAGATGGTGCGGGGTCGCAACATAAAATCCGGCAACCAAAACCTGCAAGTATCTCTACCAACACGCGGCCTATTGAGCCGGTTCCAACCACGCCAACGGTTTTGCAGCGTAAATTAAAACCCAATAAATCATCTAGTTCAAAATTATTGTCTAGTACTCTTCTTGATGCTTTTAGCAGTTTTCGATTTAACGCTAGGATAATTGCCACTGTGTGCTCTGCCACTGATACTGCTGAGTAATTTGGTACCCTTGATACACTGAATCCCAATGTTCGGGCCTGTTCGATATCAATATTATTAAACCCAGCACATCTGAGTGCTACATGATGTATATCAAAGGATTGAAGAGCATTGAGTACCGAGACATCAATCACATCGTTGACAAAAACACATACCGCATCAAAGGGTCTTGCCAATTCAACAGTTTCATTATTCAGGCCACAATCCAAAAACTCCAAATCAAAACCATAATTGCTATTTTGAGCACTAAAAAATTCCCGATCATAGGGTTTACAACTGAAAACGCCGACTTTCATTAGTCATTCCTCAATAAAAATGGGCCTTATAAACGCCCTGAAGTAAGCGAATAGTAAAGTCATATGACACTACTATTCGCTAACTAGTTTGGGAGTTTTGCGAAGATTAACGCCACAGCTTGATTAATTTTATCTTCAAGATTGTCGTAGGTTTTTTCGTTCACCCTACCAATGGCGACACCTTCCCACAAAAGATGATTAGTGTTGTTGTCAATCAAGTCGATGTTGAGGGTGCCTTCGGTATATTGGCTTATCCGTTCTTCAACAATGGGGTAATCCCCCCATACGCTGTAACCCCTGCGATAGTGATAATAGAAAGAAACAGAGGGAGCCGTATTGATATTTATTTTGTCTTTAACATACACATTGAAGTTAACCCATAAATCAGGCTTTTCGGCATACTTATAACCCTTTTTGAGCATTTCGGTCTGTATCGCAGACTTGATGTAACGGGAGGAAAGGGAATCGTATTCATCACCCTTTAGCATCAGTGTTGGATGAAAGCCAAAGGTTTGGTAATTATCAAATTGAGCTGATTGATCCAACATACTATGAATCTTTGGCATCGTTTGACAGCCCAACAAGAAGCTCGTTAAAACCACTAAAAAGAGGTCTCGAATTGAAAAATGAATGTTTTTGACCACAGCTGTTCTCCTAGAAATGTTATTTGTTATCATGCACAAATACTGTCATACAACATAACTTTGCTCTTTATTGGCAAGATAGGTTTTGACGCAGGTCAAAGAAATTGGAGTTCGGAAGAAAAAGTTGGGGAGTAAGGCTGATAGTGGGAATGACTAAGTTATCTGCATCGGTGTGTTGGCAAGAAGATGGCTTATTGTTGCTAAAAATTCTCAGTAATATTCTGGGTGTTAGCTTATTTTAATACTCGCATCACTTTTTTGTTCCAAACTCCTAAGTGGGTAATGTTGGTTTTTTTTTGGACAGTCATTATGTCGCCGTTACGTCAAGCACTAATCGATAAGTGTAAACTCTGAGATTATTCAGCGCGCAACTGAGACGGGTCAAATTGCTTGATCTTGGATAGCAATTAATCGTTATATGTGGCACTTTTTACGGCTCATTTTTTACTGGTTTGATTTAATTCTCCATACACGGCATGGCCTTTAATTAGGGTCAATAATATTTGTGTAGCTGCAATATCTGCTGGGCCACTGCTATTGCTAATTGGTGCCGCTAATACAATAAGATCAGCCTGTTTACCTACTTGTAAACTGCCAATATTATTTTGCTGACCGAGTACTTTGGCGGCATTAATGGTATAGGCGCTGAGCAATTGTTCAGTACTCAGTGCTTCGGCAATATTCAAACTACCGTAAGCTGGGTTGTATAGATTAGTTCGCGATTGCCCAATGGCGATGGCATCAAAAGGGTTAAAACTGGAGACATTCCAGTCGCTGCCACCGGCCAGAGTTGCACCTTGTTTTAACAATGAAGCCGCGGGGTAAGTATGTTGCTGACGTGACGCACCTAAATATGGGGCTACGGCATCTACGCTGTATTCATCGGGTTGTGCCCACAATAATTGCAAAGAAGCAATTACATCCAATTTGGCAAAACGTGCATAGTCTGTTGGGTCGATCAATTGCAGATGGGCCATGCTGAGGCGGCTGTGGCTGTTGGGCAATTGCTGACGTACAGCCGTAAAAGCATCGAGGACTTCACGCACCGCACCATCGCCAATGGCATGTACATGCAAACTAAAACCCTGTTGTACCGCCATTAGACTAAATTGTTTTAACTGGCTTGGCGGAATATACAGGGCACCAAAATTATCGGTTTGCTTGCCAGTGACATCCAGATAGGGGCTTAACAACCCAGCAGTTTGGGTGGGGAACTCCATCACGCCATCAGCAAAAAGTTTAATGGTATCGGCCTTTACCCCACATTGCTCTGCTTGTTTTTTTAAATCCAGTAGGCGGCTAAATTCGGCTTCGTCAGCGATGCTTTCGCTGCCCAAAGCCACCGTCACTGATGCGCTTAGTTTGCCTTGTTGATACAAGGCACAAAATGTATCAATACTTTGCTCATTGCTGTTCGCTTCCAGAAAGGCGGTGATACCAACTTGATGAAACTGCTTTAATGTTTCACTCAATGCATCAACCCGCTGTTGCAAGGGCATGGGTGGAATATGTTTGCTGACCAATGCGGTCGCACCATCTGTAAATAAACCCGTTGGTTCGCCATCGGCTCCATGACTGATAGTACCAGTGGTAGGTGCCTTGGTGGTTTTGTCCACGCCTGCCTGTTCCAATGCTTTGCTATTGCCCCACGCAACATGGGCATCAGTGCTAACTAGCCAAAGCGGGCGGTCAGTTATGATCTTATCCAACATATACCGATCAAGTAATGTGCCCACACCGCGCACATTTAATACTTGTAGCCAGTCATCACCGGGCAGCTGGCTATCACAAAGATGAATCTTTTCACTCATTTGCTCGATGGTGAGTTTCTCATCATCCATCGAGCACGCATTCATCGCTAATGCGCCTTCGATGCTGTGAATGTGGCTATCGATTAGGCCGGGCAATACCATTTTACCTTCGAGTTTAACAACCTGAGTATTTTGGCCTTGCCACAGTATTACATGTTGATTTGTGCCAATGGCCATAATGCGGCCATCTTTAATGGCGATGGCCTGAGCATGAGGGGCCGTGGGATCTTGGGTAGATATACTGGCATCCAGCAAAATCAAATCAGCTCCTGGCCGAACCGTTTGGCAACCCGCCAGAAATACAACGATTAATCCACATACTACTGCTTGAATTCGCATTGTTAGCCACCTTTAAAACTAATAGTTAAAATATTGTTCAGTGCCAGCACTAGATCTTTAACGGCGTTGTCACCACGATAAAGCACCACTAATACAGCAGTATCATCTGCTGGAGTGAGGTGAATACCCTTTGCGGTACCCCCTGTTTAAACTCATCGGCTAGCCACTTTGCCAAAGCAGGGACTTTATTCAAGCCAACTGAGGTGCGCAGGGCCACACTTGTGCGCAGTAATTCCAGCGCCCTTGCTAATTTGGCTAGACAGTGAGACATCGTAAGTCCTTAGAATTGATCTGAATAATATAACAGGGCTCAAAGAACCACTTGGTCTGCCTATCCAATAGGGCTCTGCAATAGCATGTTTTTATTATATTGAGACAATGTTGTGTTTGTATCACGATTTTGTTTTGGCGAGTAGATGACTTTTTCGCAGCTGCAGAATTAATTTATAGCACCTTCTTTTGAAATGCCTTGATGCTTCCTCGGTATAGCAATTTATGATGTTGTTTGTGAGTGACCAGGCAGGTCCCTTTGACTAAGGGTGTTTTAAGGCATTGTCAATCAGAGACATAATGTAGTCCACATCATATTTATGGGCAAATTGACCGGAAAAAGCAATGTAAGAGGGGGATGTATCTTGATGAATAGCAAATAAGTGAAAACGTTGCTCGAGTTCAAGCCTTTTAATTGTTGTTAGGGCAATGTCGCCATCGCTGGCCACTAGGTCGATTTTGCCCTGGGCCAACATCAGCAATGCTTCATCAAGTTTTGTGGTTTCATAAACGGATAATTCCCCGTGCTTTACTAGCCGGTCAAACTCATTGTCGACTAATACTAAGCGTGTTTTACCAATGACTTTTTGTGGACTGATGTCACTCAACTGGGTAAATTCGAAATCGTCTTCTATTCGTTTAATTAATACACTGGCACTAAAACGATAAAAAGGTAGAGAGGGATAAACCAAAAATTTGGCCCGGTCTTTCGACCATAAGGTGGGCATAATGGCGTCAATTCTGCCTTTTTTAACTTCATTTATTGCCCGTCCCCAAGGCATGATAAAAATATTAATTTTTATGCCCGTTTCTGCTTGAACTTTATCCAGCATGTCAATAAACACACCCTCAAGCTGCTTGTTGGCAGCAAGGGTGACATAAGGTGGTAATTCGGCAGTCGCAAGTGAAAACTCAATAAATTTTTCTTTTGCTTGCAGTTGAAAACCCACAAACAAAAGTAACAGTAATATTTTTAGCATGCTATTCCGGCGAATGAAGGGACGATACTGCAGACGTTTTTATTGATTCACTTGGAAATCAGGTTGTGTGGTTAACGTCAACAACCGCCAAGGACGATTAATCAGCGTTTTTAACTTATTTGCAGATTTATCCGCGCATTTTATACACAAAAAGCCAATAGAACAAAATAATTAACTTATTTTTGCCTCTCTAATCAAAAAATGAGAGCTTGATTACGGCCTGCAGTTTTAGCAGCATAAAGGGCTTTATCTAATTTAATCGTAGCTCAGCTAAGTTCGTTTCCTGCTGATAACTCATCACCCCGGCGCTGGCTGTTAGGCTTTCTTACTGAAGGCAACGCGGGCGTCCTGCTAATTTTTACTCGCTGCATAAACCCTACTTCTAAGTAAATGTAGTCACTTAGGCGAGGAAAATTTTTTTCTGTTAAGGAAGCACTCTCTGCCTTATATAAGGCATCTAAACTGACAGGGTAATTGTTGAATTGAAACTGTGCATTAGCTAAATAGAGATGTTAAAAAACGATATGGCGCATTGTACTCTGGTGGCCATCTGCCTATGTAATTATTATAATCAAGGCAGATAATATCTGTGTTGTGGCGACTCCCAGCACAGTGTAAGTGAGTCAGCATGATAAATCAGCTTACAAGACAAGCCATTATTGGGCAGCTCAAAGTGGCAGTATTGGTCTATTGCTTGGGTCTTATTCTGTTGATAACACTGGGCAAATTGTTTTAGCTCTAATGAGTGTATCAAACCTAGATAATTGGGCTGTAGCCAGCTGAATGCGCCCATACTCCACTTATCAGAATTGACTTGGGCGCTGAGTGTTGTTAATTCACCTAAGTTATTTTTAATCACTAAACGTTGGCGCTCAAATTCAAGTATGTATTCACCCTCCTTCAGACCGAGTTGGCGGTAATACGCAAGCAAGCCTTGCAGTAATTGCTGTGTTTCCAACAACATATAGTCGTCAACTTGTGACAAAAAACAAGTGGCTCTAAGTGAGCGTGTTAATGATAAGGTCGGCATGAGTTTATCGAGCACTGCGGCGCGGCCAGTGGTAATTCGGTGCATATTCAGGCTGTTCGGCTGTAAAGCATGCTCAATTAAAATTGGCGCACTGGGCGATAGTTTGTACACAGTAAACTCAAGCTTAGGAATGACTGTGTTATTAATTGCAGAGTTTATGCCATTGATTATATATTCTTTATTATCAATGGTTTAGAGTCAGTTGCCAGAGCTTGATTGAGCAAGTCAGCTACTAGCCAAAATAATGACGGCTGAGTTAAATGGCCTTGGCAAAATAAAGCTCAGTCATAGTGAGAGCGGCGATATGTTCCATGTAGTGCTTGATAGCAGCAGGAAAAACTAAGCCTTTGACCATGCTCAGATTTCGTAGGTTGGGATAAACTAGTACATCATCCATGCTAAGTGTTTGGCTAATAGGCAGTGCGGGGATTTTTGTCAAAACACTATTGACTATGGCTAGGTGTCGAGCCGATATTTCCATCGCCATGTCAAAGCTCATATCGATCATCTTTTCTTTTTTAGCTTGAAAATAATCTTTAGCAGATTGCGTGGCAAATTCGGGTAGCCCCAACCTAATGCTGCGCGGGTAGGTCAAAATGCGCGTAGAGGATTTGACAGCGGCAAACAGTGTATCAATATCATCGCTAAGCACTTTGGGTGTAATGATTTTATTGTTATCACCCTGTTCATCAAGTTTTGCCACAATATCTAAACTTTCGCCTATGGCTGAGCCGTCTGCAAATTGCAAAATGGGCACCATCTTGGCATTTAACAAATCAAAGCAAGTTTGCTCATCATCATTGAGCAAATAGACTTTTTTATGTTGAAGATTTTTATAATTCGCCACCATGTCAACGCGAACACAATAAGGGCAGTGGTGATATTGATAAAGTTGCATAATGAATACCTATTTATTGCTTGGTTTTACTCTCGATTGAGCACTTCAAGCAGTTCAATTTCAAATGCTAAGTTGGCGTTGGGCGGAATCATGCTGCCAATTTGGCGTTCGCCATAGGCGAGTTCAGCAGGTACCCACAATTTGCGTTTACCGCCCTCTTGCATGCCTTGTAAGCCGAGTACCCAACCTTGAATGAGGCGTTTAGTACTTAGTACGGTTTGAAAGGGCGTAGGGTTTTTGTAAGACGAATCGAACTCAGTTCCGTCTTCTAACCATCCGCGGTAATGGGCAGTAATTAAGGCGCCGCGTTTCACCGCGTCACCTGTACCCACAAGGATGTCTTCAATTTTGACGTCGTTGCTCATGTATATGAATCGCTTTTAACGTAATACGATTAAAGGGCTAACACTGCGTTCTATCATGCCAATGGTATTGCTACCTAAAAACAACTGGCGAATTTTGGAATGAGCAAAGGCACCCATTACTAATAAGTCGATAGCATTTTGTTGCTGGTAGGTCTGCAGAGAATCAAAAATGTTGCCTTCAAGTAAAGAAGCCGTCACTTTAAAACCTTGCTCCTTTAAGCGGGTCTCAGCGGCGGCCAATTTTTCAGCTTGAGCCGATTCATTGTTGCGTACCATGACTAAGTGGCACTCAAGTCCGTTTAACAAACCACCACTAATAATCTTATCAATAGCTTTGTCAGCTGTTGCGCGGCCGTCGTAGGCCAACATAAAATTCTGTGGTTGTTTAAAGGTACTTGGCACTACAAATAAGGGGGTATGAACGGTGCGCAGCAATGATTCAATGTGTGATCCCAAAACCTTGAACTTAGCTTTGTTTTGTTTGGTATCGTGGCCCTCGCCATCCCGCCCTACTATCATTAAACGGGCATCGTCTTCTAGCTCAGCAATGGCGTCGATTACATCACCATGACGTTGTTTTTGTTCAATATCAACGATGCCAAGACGGCTAACGTGGTCGGCGGCTGCAGCCAACATTTCTTTACCGTGACTGAGGGCTAACTTGCCCCGTTGCTCGTCAAGGGCTGCCATTTCTGCCAGTAGTTTACTCCGAGCACCTAAACCAATGGCACCGCTTAAGTCATCGGCCCCATGCTGCTGAGGACGCTCGATAGTATGTAAAAACAAGATAGGTTTATTTAATCGTTTGGCCGACCATGCGGCGGCCTCACAGATGGCACTGGTAACAACAGAACCATCAATACAGGCTATTATTTTATTCATATTATTCTCCCTAGTGCTCGCCCATTAGTTTTTCAACTTCAGCCGGATCGTTATGTACACCGAATTTGTCTACTACGGTTGCAGTCGCGTCGTTCATGCCCACTAATTCAACTGAGGCTCCTTCACGGCGAAATTTAATCACTACTTTATCTAAGGCCGATACTGAGGTGATATCCCAAAAATGCGCTTGCGATAAATCAATTTTGACCTTTTCAATCGCCTCTTTAAAGTCAAACGAAGCGGTAAATTGTTCAGATGAGGCAAAAAATACTTGGCCAATAACCTTGTAAGTACGCAGTTCAGTTTGTTCGCTATTGTCGTTTTTAACCACCATAAAACGGCCAATTTTATTAGCAAAGAATAGGGTCGCTAATAATACGCCAACCAAGACACCCAAGGCTAAATTGTGGGTAAATACCACCACCACAACCGTGGCTATCATCACAATACTGGATGATTTTGGGTTTTTCTTAAGGTCGGTAATCGAGGTCCAAGAAAAGGTACCAATTGATACCATGATCATTACTGCAACCAGTGCTGCCATGGGGATCTGTTTAATCCAATCATCCAAAAAAACCACCATAATGATTAAAAATAAACCTGCTGTGAAGGTTGATAAACGCCCGCGACCACCAGATTTTACATTGATTATCGACTGTCCAATCATGGCACAACCGGCCATGCCACCCAACAGTCCAGCACCGATATTGGCAATACCTTGACCTTTACATTCTTGATTACGGTCGCTGGTAGTATCGGTAAGCTCATCCACTATGGTTTCTGTCATCATCGACTCAAGTAAACCCACCACAGCCAAGCCAATAGAGTAGGGCAAAACAATCAACAAGGTTTCTACATTAAGCGGTACGTCTGGCCACAAGAAAATAGGCAAGGTATCTGGCAAGTCACCCATATCACCAACGGTACGAATATCCAGACCTAAGATCATTGCAATGGCAGTTAGCGA